>Ga0207426_1000200_pt1 | contig 144028 bp, 133 predicted proteins | sample AraplaMF_Cvi_mMS_FD_184265 | JGI IMG/M metagenome (GOLD analysis project Ga0207426, IMG submission 184265) | Arabidopsis root microbial communities from the University of North Carolina, USA - plate scrape MF_Cvi_mMS (SPAdes) (version 2) | ecosystem: Host-associated > Plants > Roots >... | reverse complement strand
GAACTGTGCGAATCCGCCGACGCGAAAGAGGCCGATTGGGTGAAGCGGCTGGATGCCGGCATGAGCATCCCGGATCTGGTGCAGAATATCTACCAGAACTTCCCGCATCAGAAAAAGGCTTGAGCCCGACCTCGAGCGAAACCAAAAGCCGATAAGAAGCTGCGAATTCCCATCATTGCTGCGGCCTTTGCGCGTTCCTGTGGGCGCGCAAAGGCCATTCCAGGGTAGCGTCGTGGTGGTGCGCTCAGCGACGCCGGAGCGGAAAACAAAATGGCCGGAGGGAAACATTCGCCGCCACGCGATACGGCGTTGAGCGACGAAGATCTGCGAAGCATGCTGACGCTACTGCCGGCGGAAGCGGCGCGTGATCCGAAGCGCGACAGGGTTGCAGGGCAAAGACTGAGCCTGACGCGACTGCGATATTTCGTAGCCGTGGCGGAGGATCTTCATTTCGGCCACGCCGCGCGACGGCTCGGCATCTCGCAGCCGCCGCTCAGCCTTCATATCAAGGCGCTCGAACAGCAGATCGGCGTCGAGCTGTTTACCCGCGTCAATCGAAAAGTATCCCTGACCAGGCAGGGGCAAGTCCTGCGCCAGCAGGCAGCGCAGCTACTCGACCATGTCCAGAGGGTCGACCAGATCATGCGGGGTGTCGGGGCCGGTGAATACGGCGAGCTCCTCGTCGGCTGCGTGCCCTCGGCCATGTACGATATCCTGCCCGATATCATGAACGAATTTCGCGCGCGGTTTCCCAAGGTCCATCTGGTGCTCAAGGAAGGTCATACGATGGATATCACCGACGAAGTGACGGAAGGACGGCTGGATGTCGGGCTCGTCTGGCGCAATGTTGCCGATCCGGCGCTTGGAACGCAGCCGATCCTCGAGCAGAAGTTTTCGGCAATCGTCCCGATCGGTCATCGCTTAAGCCGCAAGCAGGTGCTGTCGGTTCACGACCTCGCGCGCGAGCCGCTGATATTGCCACCGCGCAGAGTGTCGCCCAACCACTATGACCACATCGTTTCCGCATTTGCCAGGCAGGGGCTTCATCCGCGCATCGCCTACGAGGTGCCGAGCATTCTCTCCCAGATCGGTTTCGTGGATTCCGGGTTCGGGATCTCGATTTCTCCAAGCGTCGCCCGGAAATTCGCCTCCGATGATGTCGCGGTGATCCCGATCGCCGAAGACATGCCGCCGGTCATCCTTTCTCTCGTTTGGAGCAGGGAGCGCGACTCACGCGCGGCGCAACTGTTTCGGCAAACCGTTGCAGACATCTACGGCAATGAAAACTCTATAACTGCCGGAACGCCGCCCACTTGAACCAATGCGCGGCGATAGCCAAAGCGCTCACGATCAGATCGAAATGACAGGAAACGAGATCCTCGCCTTGGTTCTACAGGCGAGGATTTTCCGTCGTAAGCCGTCGACGATTTATGTCATCGGCTCGGGCTCAAGGCTGCCGTCTCCTCGATTTCCTCCGGCTCGCCGTCGTCTCCGATCGGATGCTTGGTCAGGAACAAGACGAACACCGTGCCCAGCAAGGCGATGAGGCCGATGAGCACCAATGCCGAATTGTAGGTGCCGGTGAAATCGACCATGTAGCCGGTGATGATCGGGCTCAGCATTCCGAAGCCGATGCCGCCGAGGGTGAAGATGGCATAGGCGCGGCCGGTATCGCCTGACGATCGCAGCCGGTCGTTGACGAGTGCGAAATTCATGGTCTGGGCAAAGCTGTTACCGCAGAAGGCAATCGTCAGGAGAATCATCGCGACGTTCACCGATCCGGCAAGCGGCACCAGAATGACGCTCGCCGAGGCAATGTTGGCAAGCGCGACGGCAATACGGCGTTTGCCGCCCCTGACCGCATTTGCAGACAGGAAGTGATCGGCGACGTAGCTGAGAACAAGGCACATCACCGCGCTGACGAAATAGGGGATCGCCGTATAGGCGCCGCTCTGGATGACGGTAAGGCCAAAGTCTGCCTGCAGGAAGGTCGGCAGCCAGGCCAGGTAAAAATAGGCCGTGTAATTGACGCAGGCCTGTGTGACGAAAAGTCCCCACATGGTCGAGGATGCGAACAGGCCCTTGTAGCCAAGGCCGGGACCGGCGACGGCGGGTGGATCGAAGTCGCGTTCCCGCACGATCATATCCCGCTCTTCCGGCGCCAGCCACCTGGCCTCTTCCGGAGTCTTGTACAAGAGCATCCATCCCAGGACCCAGAGAAAGCCTAGGACGCCGGTCGCAATGAAGGATATGCGCCAACCGTAGACCGAAACGATCCATGCGAGAATGGGCGCGCCGAGGCCGGGCACGGCATGCGCACCGCTGAACCAGATGGCGGTGGCAAGACCACGTTCGCGGCGCGGCGTCCATTCGCGGATCGTCGAGTGGGCGCAGGGGTTTGCAGCAGCCTCGAATGCGCCGTTGCCAAGCCGCGTCAGCAACAGCATTGCCGCCGAGGTGGCAAAGCCACCTAATGTCTGGAACAGCGACCAAAGTCCGGCCGCGATTGCGGCCATCCGCCTTGTTCCCATCCGATCCGTCAAGGCGCCGGCCGGCAGCAGGCAGATGGCGTAGAGCCAGAGATACGACGAAAACAGATACCCCAGCCCGACAGGCCCGAGATTCATTTCTTTCGAAATGGTGCTGCCGGCGATCGAAACGGTCAGTCGGTCGAGAGAATAGATCCCAAGAAAGACGAATAGAAATGCGTAGACGATGTAACGTCTTTTGGTACGATAGAATTCATACATTCGGGCCTCCTCCGCGAGCCTGCATCATTCAGTCTTGGTTTGCGATGGCCTTGATCGCTGTGACGTATCGGCAAGGTCCCGAGCGGGCAGAACCCGCCGGTAGACGCGATATGTCCTGGGACATCATCGAGGTCCGCAAACCCATCCGCTTTTGACATGTCGTCCCGAAACGCTGCCTCGGCATCCCTGTCGTTGGAACCGAACTCGTATGCCACCTGTCCATCAAAGGTCAGAGTGTCATGCGCCGCCCTCCCGCGGCCGACCTCTCGGGTCCAATGCGCATGTCACAGAAGGATCAGTAATGAACGATAGGGTCCAATACCAATATCAGCGATTGTCGAAAGCTTTTTCAAATGGATCGCTGCCGATGGCTATTTGGCCGTTTCGCTCTCCATATTGCTGGCGAGTCGACCGATCCGTCGACGCGCACCCTATTGCATCATTTCGAAAGACTATCGATGGCGCTCCAAATCGGTATTGGACGCTATCGATCCAATCTGATCCCTTCGACACTGGAAGCGTGGCTGAAACGCCGACAATCGGAGGAGAATGTCATGGCCGGGAGGACACCGCGCAAGAATAATCCCCGTTTCTTCTGGGATGATCACAGCGGCGCGACAGAACAGGCGACGCCCCGACAATGCAGCGCGCTTGCAGCCTCAACGACATGGCCGAGATCATTTCAGACCATCCCGATTTCGGAAAGCTTTACCGAGCGGTGGTGGCCGACGAAATCGAGGAGCGCCTTGCGCCGGATGAAGCTGACGAGAGAACAGCTTGGGCGCATCGGAGGGGGAGCGAACAATGAAAATAAAAACAGAGGAGAGGAACACCATGCACATGCGCTTAGCCGAAGGCGGACGTCGATGGGCCTGTCGCGCCGTGACCGCGATCGGGATACTTGCAATGTCCACGGCGCTGGGGGGCACCATGGCTGCGAATGCCGAAGACGCGCCGAAAATGGGTGGCACCGTCATCATTCCCGGCGTCAACGGCACGCCCTGGCCCAATCTGTCCTGGCTCGAGCCGGGCTATCATGTCGGCAATCTGAATATCTCCTCGCTGATCCAGGGAAGCCTGTTCCTGTCTCCGGAAAAAATCGGCGGTCCGGTCATCCCGGATCTTGCGACAGGCTATCAGTACAACAGCGATAACACTGTCCTGACCATCAAGCTGCGCGAAGGCGTAAAGTTCACCGACGGTACGCCGTTCAACGCTGATGCGATCCTCTGGCTCTGGTCGCCCGATTTCGACATGAACCCGTCCTCCAAGGCGGCGATCTACCTGACCGGGGTCAAGGCGGTGAAAAAGATCGACGACCTGACCGTCGAGGTCGATTTCAAGGCGCCGAACACCACCTTCGTCGCGGCCCTCGCCTCACAGGCCGTCGGCCTCGTCGCGTCGCCCACTGCTTTCAGGAAGCTTGGGCGCAATCAGTTTGACCTCTTCCCGGTGGGTGCTGGCGCTTACACCGTCCAGACGCATATCCCCAACCAATCGATCATCCTGAAGAAGAACCCCGACTATTGGGACGCAGGCCATGTCTATCTCGACAGCATCAAGGAGGTGCTGACCGGTACCGATCCGACGGCCAATTATCAGAAGCTGCTAAGTGGCCAGATCGACTTGCTTGCAGACGTCGGCGTGTTCGCCTTTGATCCGGAAACCATCCGGCAGGCGCTCGACAACAAGGATTTCTCCAATTCTGCAAGCCCAGGCGCGAGCATGGCCTTTATCAATTTCACCAACACTGCGCCATTCGACAACAAGCTGGCGCGCGAAGCTTTGGCTTATTGCACCGACCGCACGCCGATTGCGGAACAGACGCTTGGCGGGTTTGCGGAGCCAACCTATGTCTGGGGCGGGCCTGCTGGAGGCATGGATTTCTATCCGAAGGATGCTACAGGCAAGCAGACCATTGCGGCAGGCCAGGCGCTCAATGCCTATCCCTATGATCCGGACAAGGCGAAAGCGATCGTCAAGCAGCTTGGCGGTTTGAAGTTCAAGCTGACCAGCGACATCACCAAGAGCATCGCCGTTGCCGTGCAACAGGAATGGGCCGAATGCGGTATCGATGCGGAAATCTACCTGCCGCCGCCGGCGCAATACGTGTCCATCCTGCAGAACGGCACCTACCAGGCCTATCTCGTGAATACCGCGGGCGTGCCTGACCCGCGCATCTTCGCAAAATACCTGACGCCGCAGCAGCCGCTCGACCAGCAACACGAAGTCGACGATCCGGTGATCACGAACGCTTTCAACAAGTCGCTCGGCGACTCCGGCGATGCCTTGCAGCAGGACTGGAACACGATCTTCAAGCAGCTAAATGACGACGTCTTGCTGATACCGGTCATTGCTGCGCCGCGCTACAACATCTTCACGCCCTGCCTTCACGGCATATCGAGCTTCGGCAATACCGTAACATACCATCATGCCTGGAAGAGTTGTTGACGGCTCGAAAGCGATGCTTCTCGCCCGGCCGGATGTCTCCGAGGTTTCGGTCGGGCGTTGCCGCGGGGATCCGATTGACGGCATGCCTGAAGATCGACGCGTTGGGGAGCGGCTGGCATTTTCTTCCCGATCGAATGAGACAGCACATCACCGCCGGCGCAAGCACGTTGCTAGTTCTGAATCGCTAACGGCGACAGGAGGAAACGATATGAAAAAGTTGATCAACGACCCGCGCAACCTGGTGAGGGAATTGCTCGAGGGCACGGTGGATCTGTCGCCTCGTCTCGTGCTGTTTGAAGACGAGAACGTGGTGATCCGCAGCGACCTGCCGGCCCATGCCGAGCGCAAGGTCGCCGTCTTGTCCGGCGGCGGAAGCGGGCATGAACCGGCGCATGCCGGCTATGTCGGTCGAGGCATGCTGACCGCGGCGATTGCCGGCGACGTCTTCACCTCGCCGTCAACCGATGCCGTGCTCGCTGCCATCCTGGCTGCGGCGGGTCCGGCCGGAGCGCTGTTGGTGGTCAAGAATTATACCGGCGACCGCCTGAATTTCGGCCTCGCTGCCGAACTCGCGCGTCAGCAGGGCATTCCCGTCGAAGTCGTCATCGTCGCCGACGACGTGGCGCTCAGGCATCTTGTGCCGCGTGAGCGCCGCCGCGGCATTGCCGGCACCGTGCTTGTTCACAAACTCGCTGGGGCGGCCGCCGAACAGGGGTTGTCGTTGACGGAGGTGACAGACATCGCCCGCCGGGCGGCGGCCAATCTCGGCTCCATGGGGGTCGGTCTCGGAACCTGCATCGTGCCGGCTGCGGGCGTGCCGGGCTTCGACCTCGGTGACACCGAAATCGAGTTCGGCCTTGGTATCCACGGCGAAAAAGGCGTCGAACGCACCACCATTCGCAGTGCCGACGAGATCGCCGCCGCCTTGCTCGACGCGATCGTCGGGGACATGGGATTGCGGTCAGGGGTTCGTGTGGCATTGATGGTCAACGGCCTTGGAGGCACCGCTCCGATGGAACTCGCTATCGTTGCCCGTGCCGCCCTAGCCGATCTGCGGCGTCGCGGCATTCTCGTCGAGCGCGCCTGGTCGGGCAATTTCATGACCGCGATCGAAATGCCCGGCTGCTCGCTGACGCTGCTGCCGCTCGACCGGGAGCGCAACCAACTCTTTGACGCGCCCGCCGAAGTGCCGGCCTGGCCTGGCACCGGACGTATCGTGCAGTACCGGACAATGATTGCAAAGACGCAGCAACCACCTGTCGCGCGCAGAATGCCCGGTCCTCTGACAGACCGCCTCAAGCAGATGGCCCTGGCGGTCGCCGCAGCGCTCGAAGCCGCAAAAGACCGGCTGACCGATCTTGATGCCAAAGCCGGTGACGGCGATCTCGGTTCCAGCATGACCCGCGGTGCATCGGCGATCCGTGCATTGCCCAATGACAGCTATTCGACGCCGGGCCGATTGCTGGGCGACCTCGGCAATGCACTTCGCCGTGCCATCGCCGGCAGTTCCGGCCCCTTTTATGCCACGGCATTGCTGCGTGCCTCGGCACGGCTGCGCGTTGTGCCCGAGCCCTCCCCCACCGATTGGATCGCGGCATTCGGGGCGGCGGTTGCTGCGATCACCGAACTTGGCGGCGCCAAGGCAGGCGACCGCACGATGGTCGATGCGCTGCTGCCGGCACTCGAGGCTGCGCGACAGGGCGCCAATCTCGCCGTCATCGCCAATGCGGCCGAAGCCGGCGCCGAGGCAACCGCGACCATGTTCCCTGTCCTTGGTCGCGCCAGCTATCTTGGTGAGCGCGCAATCGGCACACCCGATGGAGGTGCCGTGGCCGTGGCCGTCTGGCTCCGCGCACTGGCAACTGAGCGCGCCAGCCGATGAAATTCGCGAGGATTCGTCAGCTCAGTGGTAGCAGATCTCTCCATGGAAAGGACTGTCCCCGGCGCAAGCTGATTGGCGATGGGCTGGCCCGTAACCCATCTTAACCCGCGACAATCTTACAATCCGCGCTGTGGTTATTCCACGGGCGCTCGCATATCCTGGTGTCAAGTGGCCGATAACAACCGACGCTGCGCTCGGATTTGGCGCGCGCGCTGCCGAAATCCAAAAGGCAGCGCCAGATCGTCGTTGCTGTCCGCGAAACCTGTTCAGCGGTCATCCGCACGCAATGATCAGCACGAACCATTAAGGCGACGCCACCAATGTTTCCCTTGGAAATCGAACGGGTGGCTTCTTGAAGCTGACCTATGCGATGCTTGTCTCGAGTGATAGCGCACAACCAGCTGTCGATCTTGAAGGAAATCGAACTGATGAACCCATCGTTTGCGAAACGCCGGAGCTCACATTCTGGAGGCATTCATCGATCAGAAATTCCCCGAATTGGGCTCGGTGAACGTAGGAAATGGCTTTCGATGTTATCGCAGATAATCCGGATGCAGGTATTGTAAGGGCTTATGACTATTTAGTCCATGCAAGCAAAGCCCGCGAATCAACTGGCGCACGCGCGGACGCTCTCCCAGAGGCGAAGAAGCTGTCAGAATTGTTTCCATACCTGCTGCTGGCATTTCCGTTCTTCTGGCTTCTGGAATCGAGGTCGCCGGGCCTGATCACGCTGGCCCTGACGCTCGGTTTCGGCCTTGCCAATGGCGCCATCTCTTCGGTGCAGCCGGACTATTTCGCGCGCTTCTTCACCGCGAATATCCGCTACAGCGGCATCTCGCTCGGTCGCGAGGCGGCGACGGTCATCGGCGCCGGATTGGCGCCTGTCATCGCCACGGCACTGGTCTCGTGGTCAGGAGCTTCGTGGCCGGTCGCGTTCTGCATGGGCGGAACAAGCCTGCTTGGCCTTGCGGCGGTCATTCTTGCCGGCCACAAGGGCGAGGTCATCAAGCATCACGAGCTCTCCCCCCTGGAGGTATCGGCCTGATCTGCAGACCTGATATCTCCAATAACGGCAGGAGACCGACGCTGCGGCTCCTGCCGATTTTTTCTTGGAAGCAATTTTGGCGAGGATCCCTCGCCTGACCCGGCTGCTTGCTGTTATTATCCATCGCCCGCTCCGCCGCGTCCGGGTGGAGCTCCAAAAGCACCGTAGATCCATTGTTGCCGGAGAAAATTCAATACTATCGGTTGAGAATTAGATTGCAGCTACGAATGTGAATAAAAGCCGAACGATTGGTGGCCGCCGTGCAAACCGCTCCCCGCACGCAGTTGTACGCCTTCACAGAACTCGAAGACCCTTCTCTAGCACCACTCCATCGGAGAACTCCACAGTCACGGGCAGCGGCCAGCGATCACCGAGCCTTTGAGCCGCGTCCTGCACCAATTGCCGATAGCGTTCGAAATCTTCGGGGCTGGCCCGGACAAGTGGCGCGGTGATACTGACGAAACCAACATAGGGGCCGGAAGGATCGGGGCGGATACCCGTCGCCACGGAAGCGATCCCGACCTCATTCTCCTGATTGCTATAGCTGATGCCGGTCGCCCTGATGTTGCGCAGTTCCGCTATCATGCTGTCCGGGTCGGTTATGGTATGCGCCGTCAGAGCGCGCATGCCGCCTTCCAAGCGTCTCAACGCTTCATCTTCGGGAAGCGTCGCCAACCAGGCCTTGCCGGTGGCGGTCGAGTGAAGTTCCATTGATGTCATAGGCTCGACCTGCAGGCGCCGACGAAGCCCCGTCGCCGCCAGGACCCACCGCGGCACATCACGATCGAGCACCGAAAACAACACCAGCTCCCCGGTTTGCTCTGCCAGCCGGCGAAGCACCGGTTGACACTCGTCGATCAGCCGGGCGCGGCTGAGCAGGCGCAGGCCGACATTGCTGATCTTGTAGCCGGCATAGAAGCGCTTGTTCTCGCTGTTGCGGTATAGATAATTCAGCGTTTCGAGCGTGGTCGTTATGCGCAGGGCAATGCTCTTGTTGACTTCGAGCGCCTTGGCAATGTCGGATAGTGAGAGCCCGGCGTCGGCGTCGGCCAACATCTCGAGCACCTCCATCGTGCGACGGACCGTCACCAAGCTGTCCAACTGCGTGTCTTTATCGCCTTCTGTCATCCCCACTCCGCTGATCCATGAGCCTCGGCTGATTCCAACCATATCGAACTGTCGGACTTGACACCATAGTTCGGCGGATAATATGGTAACGCCGTTACTTAAAATTCGATACCCACTGCAAGACAAGTCGAACCTCATGGCCGTGACGGGAGCGCGCCATGTCGTGAGGCCGCTTGTCTACGCCCTGCACGATCACGAATACTGGCCATAGGGAGGAACAAAACACATGCCTATTACCCGCAGAACCTTTACCAAAGGCGCATTGGCGCTTGGCGGCGCCAGTATTCTGGCGCGTCCGTCGCTGGCGGATAGTTCGCCGATCTTGATCGGCTATCCCGCCGCGCTGACCGGCCCGAGCTCCGCGCCGAGCATCGGCAACAAACGCGGCGTCGACTACATCGTCTCCAAGATCAATGCCGCCGGCGGTATCAACGGCCGCCAGATCGAGATGGTCGTTCGCGACACGCAAGGCGATCCCACCAAGGCGGTCAACGCCGTGCAGGAAATGATCAGCAACCGGAAAGTCCACGCCATTTGGGGTCCGAACAATTCCGGTGAGGGCCTTGCGACCACGCCGATCATCGCACGACGCAATATCCCCAACGTGCACATCTGCGGCGTCACGTCGCTGATCGACAAGAAATATCCGCAGGCCTACCGCATCGCGCCGAACAATCTGCAATGCGCCGAAGCGCCGCGCCGCTATTGCCGCGATGTGCTGAAGGTCCAGACCGTGGCGGTGGTCGGCGACAGCACTGGCTACGGCACGATGATGGTCACCGACTCCTCGAACGACGTCGAGGCGAATGGTCTGAAGCTGGCTCAAAAGGCCCAGATCGACGCCAACCAGCCCGACCTGACGCCGGACCTCCTGCGTCTGCGCGACTCGGGTGCCCAGGCGGTCATCGTCTGGACGGTCTCGACCGGCCTGGTCGCCCGCCTTTTGAATGCGAGAGCCGCGATCGGCTGGGATGTCCCCTTCGTCGGCCATTCGACCATGGGCTCCGGCGAGGTCGGCAAGCTTCTCGATAAGCCCGCCAACTGGGACAAGGTCTATATCTACGGCACGCGCAGTACCACCTACGGGGCTGACGACAAGCTGCCGGATCGGGTGCAGAATTTCGTCGACGAGATCAAGGGCAAGATCGAACTCAGCGACACGACGCTCTGGTGGGTACTGACCGGCGCCGATGCGATCAACCTGATTGCCGACGCCGTGCGCGGCAGCGGTTCGTCGCCCGCCGAGATCGAAGGCTGGTGGAACCAGCAGGCACAATATCCCGGCCTCTACGCCAACTATCGTTTCACGCCAGACGACCACAATGGTTTCCCGGATAACGAACTCGTCATGTCAAAGGCCAATAGCGGAAAGGACGGCGCTTTCGCCCTGGCTCCGAGCTGAGGCTCCTCGTTTGAGATAGCCGACTTCGATCGATCCACGATGCTCCAGTCAATGTGAACGTGGCCGTTTCCAAGGGTGCCGCGAGCGCTGTGACTGTGCCTTGAGGAGATCACCTCTCGATGTCGCGAAACCGCATTCGCGACATGCTCCAAACGAACGGGGCGAATGCAGTGCCGAATTCGAGCATTTCGTTCCGACCGTTCGTTTGGAAACAATGCCACAACGGACCTGGCGCTAACTGCCGGAAATATAACGGAAAGCCTGAAGATGATTTGCCACGATACAAAGAATGCCGGCCTATCCGGCGAGCCGCTGTCGGCAGACCCGGTACTGCGCGTTGCGAGACGCGCGCGATGAAATTGCTCGGTTCCCTTAGATCGCCTTATGTCAGAAAAGTATTGGTCGCAGCAGCGGAGCTCGAGCTGCTGGACCAGATCGACCTGGAAATTCATTCCGTTCATCTGGCTGCGCATGTGCCGACCGTAATGAACGTCAATCCGCTCAACAAGATTCCGACCCTGATCACCGATGCCGACGAAGTAATCTTCGATTCCCTGGTGATATGCGAATTCCTGAATGAGCTGGCCGGCGGAGACATCCTGGTCCTGAAGGATGCACGGCGGCGTTTGAAGACCTTGCAGATGCATGCGCTCGCATCCGGCCTCGTGGACTTGTTGATCATGCGCCTGGTCGAGGCCGCCAAGCCGGAAATCCGGCAATGGCCTGAGGTTCTGGATGCCACGGCCGCAAAGATAAATGCGACACTGGATTATCTCGAAATACGTGCCGACGAACTTTTTGCCGAAGGCTCCACGCTCGGAACGCTAAGCGTCGCGGTGGCAGTCAACTACATCGATTTCCGCTTTGCATCGATGCACTGGCGCCAGACACGGCCTCGGCTGAACGAATGGCATGCGCATTTCTCGACGCGGCCGGCCATTCGCGATCTCCCGTTCGTGGATACGACGCCGTCTCTCGCGGGCTCCGTCCGCTAACGATCAAAGGAACTGGCCTGATGATCTACACCCGCAGTATCGGCGATATCCGCCTGACGAACCTGATCGAATATGTCGGTCCGACGCATGATCCCTTTGTGACGTTTCCGGACTTCGACGCCTCGGTGGTCGCCCGCAACCGCGATTGGCTGACCAATGCCCATTGGTACGCCCACCTGCAGCGTTTGGTCATCGCCATCCAGATCTGGATCGTCCAGACAGGCGACAAGGTGATCCTGATCGATTCCGGCGTCGGCAATCGCAAGCCGCGCGCCGCCGCCCGCATGCATCTGTTGAACACGCTCGTCCCGCAATGGCTGGCAGCGGCCGGCGCCTCCTTCGATCAGGTCACCCATGTGGTGATGACCCATCTGCATGGCGATCACGTCGGCTGGAACACTGTGCTCGACGGCGACCGCTGGGTGCCGGCCTTCCCCAAGGCCCACTATCTGATGCCCAGGCTCGATTTCGACTATTTCAAGGGCCTGCACGAGCAGAACCCGGCCGCCGATCCGTCCTTCGGCGACAGCGTCATCCCGGTGCTCGATGCTGGCCTCGTCGATTTCGTCGATGAAGGCGATGAGATCGCCGGCTGCCTGCGCGCCGTCTTCGCACCCGGCCATACGCCGGGGCAGATGAACTACTGGATCGGCGAGGGCCACCAACAGGCGGTCTTCTGCGCCGATATCTTCCATCATCCGCTGCAGATTACCGATCCGCACTTGAACACCGCCTTCTGCGTCCTGCCGGAGGTCGCCCGCAAGACGCGGCGCGACTTCCTCGACCGGGTCGCCGATACCGGTACGCTGATCATGCCCTGCCATTTCGGCTGGCCGCATTGCGGCTATGTCCGCCGCGACAGCCGAGCCGGAGCCGGCGGTTTCGCCTTCGTGCCGGCAGAGCCGGACCTGCCCCAACGCAACTGAAGACAACACAGGCCCCAAGACGAACCACCCAAGACAGGTTCAAAGCAAGACAGACCCATAGGAGGAGTTCCCCATGGCCACCCAGAAGACGCCGACGAAGACCATCGTCACCTGCGCCGTCACCGGCGCATCGCTGACCCCGTCGATGTCGCCCTATCTGCCGGTCTCGCCCGACGAGATCGCCGAACAGCCGATCGTTGCCATCGAGGCGGGTGCCACCATCATCCATGCGCATACCCGCCTGTCGGACGGCCGCCCGACCAACGACACCGAGATCTGGCGCCAGTTCATTCCGCGGCTGCAGAAGGAGACCCCAGCGATCATCAACATGTCTGCCTTCCTCGGCAAGACCGCCGCGGAACGGCTGGAAGCGGTCCTCGGCCTGGCCGCATAAGCGAAGCCCGACCGCACGGCGCCGACGCCTCCGGCAAACGCAGGAATACGCGCCATAACTGCATCCCTTCTTCCCTCCGGCGGTCAAGCGACTGCCGGAGACGGAACATTCTGTGATTTTTTTAGAGCCAGCAAGCCTACATGGAGGAAACCAGATGTCCGACAACAGCACCTCAAATCTGTTGATACCCGTGGGCACGATCGGCGGGAAATTCGATAACGACGACCCCGATTATGTCTTCGCCCCGGATCTCTATCTGGGTCTCGCTTTAGCGTATGACACAATGGCTGCCCCGAATGCGAAGCGCGATAGCGACGGCATATGGGAATCCGATTATACCGACATGCAATCCCGCCTCGCGCTGCGCTGGGAAGAGCAGGAGAACGGCGACTGGATCGTGTGGCTGCGCCCCGGCGTCATCAGCAATCGCGGCCATGAATTTAATGCCGCCGATCTGCAATGGGTGCTGGAAAAGGCATTCGCGCACAGCACGTTGAGCTCCTGGCGCTGGCGCGACGTGATCGGCGTGAAAAAAGTCGAGATCATCGACCGCCATTGCCTGCGCTATTGCCTGCGCGCGCCCTACCCGACCTTTCCCAACTGGCTGCTCAGCCTCGCGCCGAATGTCGTCGATTCCACCGCCATCCGCGAAAATATCACGCCGGATGATCCCTGGGGTATCAAATGGCTGAACGGCCACGTCGCCGGTTACGGCGCATACGACCTGGCAAGGGCGGATGCCGAAAGCATCCTCTTCACACGCAGGAGCGACTACTGGCGCGGCCTGCCCGATGCCGCATCGATCGAGGTGCGGAAGGTCGCCGATAGACCGACTGCCCTGCGTCTGCTTAGCGAGAAGCGGCCGACTGTCGTCGTCGGCGCCGATCCGGACGAAGCCGTATCGCTTCTCCGCCGCGACGACCTGACCCTGCAGCGCACCTGGGCAGGGCATGTGTCGATCGAGATCAATTTCACGCATCCGCAGCTCAGCGACAAACGCGTGCGCCATGCGCTCGCTTTCGCGACGCCCTATGCCGGGTTGATCGCCGATGGATTGCTCGGCCAAGCCCGCCCGTGGCGGAGTCCCGTCAAGAGCTTCAGTCAATGGTATTCGGATGCCGGCAACCGCTACGGATACGATCTCGCCAAGGCGCGGGACCTCTTGAAAGAAGCGGGTTTCGGCACCGGCCTCGAGCTAGACTTCTATCTCGAACGCCGCGCCGATTGCGAGCGCATGGCCGACATCATCGCGCGGACCTGGTCTGAGATCGGCATTCAGCTCACCTTCAAGGACGCTGCCGACGCGCCGCGCGGCTGGTTGCCGCCGCTCTACCTGCGCACCGAGTGCGCCCACAATCTGAGCGAGCCGATCTACGATATCATCCACGATTATGCAGCGATGGATCCGATCTTTCCCGCGCCCGGCGGGCCGCCGAATGTCGGCACATGGACGCCGCGCTGGGAGAAAAACGAGGAGGCAATCATCGCCATCATCGCGCTGCTGGAAGAAAAGGACCGGCAGCGCAAACGCCAGCGCTTCGATGAGCTGCAGAAATGGCTCATCGACTTCAGCTCATCGATCTTCATCGCCGAAGGGCAGCAGGTGATGGCAGCCAACCGTGGCGTTCCGGCCTCGCTGATCGCGCCGGACTCCCGTTTCTACCATGCCATGCAATATCAGAACGCCACCTCGAACTATCTGCCCAAGCGCAGTCCGCGACGTCCGGGACCGGGCAAGTGGTGGTAGCCGCATCCGCGCCGATGGGGCGCCCAAAACAGTAACGATCAACCAATATTGGAGGAGGAAAACCATGAATATCAGGGGATGGAGCAGCTTGCTGCCGCTCGCGGCAGTCGTAGGGTTCGCGCTTGCCGGCCCGGCCCGCGCCGAGGATCCGATCAAGCTCGGCATGATCTCGTCGCTCAGCGGCCCGATCGGCGACCAGGGCAGCGAATATGCCAATGGCGCCAAGCTGGCGGTCGAAGCGATCAACAAGGCGGGTGGCATCACCTCGCTCGGAAACCGGCAGATCGCTCTCGACCTGCTCGACGACACCTCCGTTCCCGCCGTGACGCGAACGCTGGCGATCAAGCTCATATCCAGCGACAAGGTGCCTATTATCCTCGGGCCGTTTGCCTCGGGACCGTGCCTGGCGGCGGCACCCGTCGGCGAACAGATGGAGCGTGCGCTCATCTGCAGCGCCGCGTCGGACGAAGTGACGAAGCAGGGATTCCACTATGTCTTCAACCGCGCCACATTGGCCGGTTCGTTTACCTCGGCGGGATTTGCCGTCGTCAAGGGCCTGAGCGACAGCAGCGGCCTCGACCTGCGCAAGGTGGCGGTGATCTATGAAGACGGCGCCTACGGCACCAGCGGCAACGCCCAGGCCGATGCCGCCGCCAAGCAATATGGCGTCACGCTCACCGACCGCATTGCGTTCCACACCAATACGGCGGATCTGTCGCCGGTCGTATCACGCGCCGTCGCCTCGGGCGCCAAGGCGCTGCTGTTGCTGACCTATACGGGCGACGCGGTGAACATCATCCGCGCCGTGCGCACGCTGAAGGCACCGGTACTGATCCTCGGTTCGGGCGCATGGAACGCGACGATGGTGAAGCTCGGCGAACCCGCCAACGGCATGGTCGCTCTTGCCGACTGGAACGACGATCTGCCGAAACCCGACGTCGTCAAGTTCCGCGAAGCCTACAAGACCGCTTTCGGGTTCTATCCTGGCACGGCCGGCGCCTGGGGCTGGAGCGACATGTATTTCCTGAAGGCCGCGCTGGAAAAGGCCGCATCCACCGACCCGAAGGTCCTGCGCGACACGATCGCCGAGCTGAAGCTCAAGGAAGGCCCCTCCGTCGGCATCATGCCTTACGACACCTATGGTTTTGATTCCGACGGGCTGGCGATCGACCAGATCGGGCGCGTGATCGCAACGCAGCTCCAGGGTGGCAAATTCGTGACGATCTGGCCGGGGAAGGTCTCGACCGCGAAACTCGATCCGGCTTCATTGAAATAATTCAGGAAATGAAAGGAAATTGCCATGTTCATGGCAACTATCCAGGGAGTGGTCAGCGGTGCGCTCGTCGGCGGCATGTACGCCACGGTCGGCATCGGCCTGACGCTCATTTTCGGCGTCGTGCGCATCGTAAACTTTGCGCACGGTTCTTTTCTGATGGTCGCCGCCTATTGCAGTTGGCTGCTGTTTGACCGCTATGGCGTCGATCCCTATCTCAGCGCCCTGATCATCGTGCCGGCCTTCTTTGTGATCGGCGTCCTCTACTACTGGTTGCTGCTGAAGCCGATGGTCGGCCAGTCGCTACTGGCGCAGGCGTTGATCACCATCGCGGTAAGCTATGTCATCGAGAATACAGCGCTTGGATTGTTCAGCAGCGAGATGCGCGTGGTCTCCGTTTCCTATGCCACGCATAGCCTTAGCCTCGGGCCAATCGTGCTGCCTTATACCCGCGTGATCGCCGGCGTCGTCGGCCTGCTGGCGACCGCCAGCATGTTCCTGCTACTTTGGCGCACCGGCATCGGTATCGCGGTTCGTGCGGCAGCCGCAGACCGACCGATCGCGGAAGCGATGGGCATCGACACCTATTCCGCCCAGGCCCTGGTCACGGGGATCGGCATCGCCTGCGCCGCGCTCGGCGGCGTGGTGCTGCTGCCAATCCTTGCGGCGTCTCCCGCCATGGGCGTCAATTTCACCTTCCTGTCGTTCTTGATCATCGTGCTCGGAGGCATGGGCAATTTCTTCGGTGCGCTCGTTGCCGGCGTCGTTATCGGCATCACCGAAAATCTGGGCGCCACCTTCTTCGACGGCTCGAAGGGTCAGATGCTGATCTTCGTGCTGTTCGTGGTGCTGCTCGTGCTCAAGCCTTACGGTCTATTGGAGAAGCGCCGATGACCCAGCGTCCCTATCTGTTTCTCATTGCGATCACCATCATCCTGGCGGTCGTCCCCCTTCTCACCAACGACCATTATACGCTTTCGATCCTGACCTCGGTGTTCTTCTGGGCATATATGGCAAGCTCCTGGAACATTCTTGGCGGAATGACCGGCCTCCTGTCCTTCGGTCACGGCGTTTTCCTCGGCCTCGGAGGCTACTTCTCAGCAGCATTGTTCATCAATCTCGGCTGGCATCCGCTGCTCGGCGGAGCGATCGGCGTTGCGGCTTCCTGTGCGCTTGCCCTTCCAATCGCCTATATCAGCGCCCGCTATAATCTGGTGCATCTGCATTTCGCACTCGTGACGACCGCAATCGGGCAGATCGCATTGTTCCTCGCGCTCGACATGCAATCCATCGGCGGATCGGCGGGCATCAGCCTGCCTTACAAGTCGACGCCGGCGGAACTGTTCTTCCGCGATCCCTCCGCCTATTATTGGATCTTCCTTGCGATGACGGCGCTGGTGCTCGCACTGACGCTGTTCATCCGCGGACGGCGCATGGGTCTTTATTTCCTTTGCGTGCGCGAAAGCGAGCCCGCAGCCCAGGGCGCCGGCATCAACGTCGTGCGTCAGAAACTGGTCGCCACGGTAACCAGCGCGGCTCTGACCGCATTGGGCGGGGTGTTCTATGCGCATTACCTGCGCTTTCTCGATCCCGACAGCATCTTCGGTTGGCAGGTGTCCCTGCAAATGGTCATTCCGGCCATGCTCGGCGGTGCCGCCGCGACCTTCGGACCGGCCGTCGGGGCGTTGATCTTCGTCCTTTTGCAGGAATTGACCCGGTCCGTCGTCGATTTCGCCGGCGCGCCGATGATCATCGTCGGACTTGTGCTGATCCCCGTCGTGCTGTTCCTGCCGGCAGGTGTCGTGCCGTCGCTGCAAAAGCTGATCCGCAAGCGCCGCTCCCTACAGCATCGCGACCAGGCCGCCGTTACTTCCACAAGTACGGCAGCTTTGGCCGATGCCAAGCCGAAACGCCCCCGTCTTGCGGCGGAAATGCTGCGTGTCGAAGGGTTGAGCAAGCGCTTCGGCGGCGTGCAGGCGGTCAATGGCGTCAATCTCACCTGCCGTGACGGCGAGCGTCTGGCGATCATCGGTCCAAACGGCGCGGGCAAGAGCACGTTGTTTGCCCTGCTCGGCGGCTTCGTGAAACCAGACACCGGCTCGATCTGGTTTGCCGGCAGCCGCATCGACGGTATGGAAGCCAACGAGGTCTGCCGCCGCGGCCTGGTGCGAACCTTCCAGACCGCACAGCCTTTCCGGGAGCTGACCGTTCTCGAGAACATCCTGGCATCGACCTACCTGCGAGCCGAAACCCATGCTGAGGCCGTCAGGATGGCGAAGGACGTCATCGAACTGTTTCAACTATCCGCCTTCATTGCCGAGCAAGCCGCCGACCTGAACGTCGTTGACCAGAAGCGGCTGGAACTGGCGCGCGCTTGGGCCACGCGGCCCGAACTGATCCTGCTCGACGAGGTCGGTGCCGGCCTCACCGGGCTGGAACTGGATCAGCTCACGGCCTTGCTTGCCAAGCTGAACACCACCGAAGGCACGACGATCATCTTCATCGAGCACATCATGTCGATGGTGAGCAAACTCGCGGATCGCGTCATCGTCCTCCATCACGGCGAGATTCTCGCCGAGGGCAGCCTTGCAGAAGTCTCCGCCAATCCAGTCGTCATCGAAGCCTATCTCGGGGAGAGCGCTCTTGCTGCTTAAGATCGAAGATATCCGCACGGGCTATACCAGCATCGAAGTGGTGCACGGTATCTCCCTCAATGTTCCGGCAGGCTCGGTCATCGGGGTGATCGGCGCGAACGGCGCCGGCAAAAGCGCGCTCCTTCACGCCATTTGCGGCCTGCTGCCGCATACCGGCAAGGTGTTGCTGGAAGGCGAGGATCTCAGTTCCCTGCCGACCTACGAGCGGTCGCGCCAGGGCGTCATCCTCGTCCCGGAAGGACGACGGGTCTTTCCTGGCCTGAGCGTACAGGACAATCTCCTCAGCGCCTCGCTGCACAAGCGTTCGCGAAGCCGGCGTGAGGAGGTGCTCAACTCGATCTTCCAGACATTTCCGCGGCTGCGGGAGCGTCTGGACCAGGCGGCGGAGACGCTCTCCGGCGGCGAGCAGCAGATGCTCGCGATCGCACGGACGCTGATGGGGTGCCCGAAAGTCATCATGCTGGACGAACCCTCCGCCGGCCTCTCGCCCCTCTTCGTCCAGGAGGTTTTCCGCATCATCGGCGAACTGCGCAAGATCGGGCTGACGATATTGCTGGTCGAGCAGAACGTGCACCATTGCTTGCAGCTGAGCGACTACGCCTACGTGCTGGAACAAGGAAAGCTCGCTTTGGAGGGTGAAGCCAAAGCGCTGCTTTCCGATCCGAGAGTGCGGCAAGCCTATCTCGGCTCCGCAGCCGAGACGGCGTAGCGCCAAGAACCTGCAAGGTTCGAAAAATTGAAACGACTTCCGCGCCTTCGCCAAGGCGCGGCGTACTGGATTTTGCCCAATTCGCAACCTGGAGGAGCGTAAGAGATGAAACAACACAGGATTGTAACCGAAGGCCTGCTTTTCCCGGAAGGTCCGGTGGCCTGCGCGGACGGCACCGTGCTTGTCGTCGAGATGCAGCGCAAGACGATCAGCCGCATCCATCCCGACGGACGGGTCGAGGTGGTGTTCGATATAGACGGAGCGCCGAACGGTCTCGCCTTCGGCCCCGATGGCGCGCTCTATCTCTGCAACAATGGCGGCTTCCTGTTCCACAAGGTCGACGGCTTCAACCGTGGACGGCCGGGCGTGCCGGAAGGTTACACCGGTGGCCGCATCGACAGGCTGGATCTGGTGACCGGGGAAAAACGGACCCTCTATACCCATTGCGGCGAACACGTGCTGGTCGGGCCGAACGACATCGTCTTCGACGCGCATGGCGGGCTCTATTTCACCGATTTCGGCAAGCTCTATCCGCGCTTCCGCACCAATGGCGGGCTCTACTACGCTTTGCCTGACGGTTCGAAGATCGTCGAGATCGCCTATCCGCTGATCACGCCGAATGGTGTCGGCCTGTCGCCCGACGGTTCCACCGTCTATGCCGCAGAAACCGAAACGGCGCGTCTTTGGGCCTTCGATCTCACCGCGCCTGGTGTCTTCGACCGAAGAACCAATCAGGCACCCCATGGCGGCCGTCTGGTCTGCGGCCTTCCCGGCTATCAGCGTTTCGATAGTCTTGCAGTCGATTCACAGGGCAATATCTGCGTTGCCACGCTTAGCACCGGCTGCATAACAGTGATCCGTCCGAACGGAGAGGTTCTGTCCCAGGTCGACACCGGCGACCCGGTCGTCACCAATATCTGCTTTGGCGGTGCGGATCTGCGCAAGGCCTATATCACCCACTCCGGACGCGGTCAGCTGATCGAGATGGACTGGGATATTCCCGGCCTGCCGCTGGCCTTCAACGAAGCGTCCCGCATCAAGTAAGAACCAAAGAAAGCGCCTCGGCACAAAGCCGAGGATGGGAAGCCACGTTTGTCAACAAGCTGAGCGCCGCGGAATCCACGGCGCTTTGCATTTCATATCGGTGTCCATGTTGCCGTCGGCACTACTTGAGATGCGGACCGCGCGTATCGGCGACGAAACGATCGATGCGACGATGCTTGAACAGCCATTGTCCGTTGAGCTTGACCATATCGTCGTAGTAGGCGCCGGCGGCCTCGATCACAGGACCCCTGCGGCTGTTCTGCGGTTCGACCCAGTTGGAGCGCACTGTTGCCCGATCGCCGTCGATCTTGATCACGATATTGCCGACCAAATGGACCGCACGGGGCTCCGCGCCGCTCGGACGGCCAATTCGCGACAGCAGTTCCTTGATCCCATCGCGTCCGTGACCGCTGCCGAAGGCGGTCTCCCAGACACCGTCCGGCGTGAAGAGCGCCGCCATTTCGGCATGAAGCCCGCCATCCAGGCAAAAGCAGTATTCCGACAGGACGTCCCGAATGGCGTCCTTTTCTTCCAGCAGTGTCGACATGTGGTTTCCTCTCGTTTGAATGATTTGTAGGGCACGGGCACGCTTTTGATTTGCCAGTGCCGTGCTCGAATGCGTCAGTCGGCGTCGATGGAATGGTGTCTCAGTCCGCCGGTATGTGCTCGGAAATGCCATGGCTATCCAGCGCGCCGCCGAGATAGGCCTGTTCCAGCCGCTGGGAGAGACCGGCTTCCGATGTGTCGGCCTCCATGACCATCTGGCCGCGGCTCAGCACGTAGACTCGGTCGGCAAAGGCAAGCGCCTTTTCCACGAGCTGTTCGACCAGCAGCACGGAGGTGCCCGTGTCGCAGAGCTGGCGCAGTACGGAGAGCACCCGGTCGACAAGAACGGGAGAGAGGCCGGCGGACGGCTCGTCCAGCATCAACAGCCGCGGTCGGCGGACGAGCCCTTGGGCCACCGCCAACATCTGCTGTTGCCCGCCCGAGAGCGCGCCGCCGCGTTCGTTCCGTTTCGCTGCGATTTCCGGGAAATAGGACAGGACTTCATCGGCCCTGGTAACGCGCTCCTGGCGCGGCAGATCGAAGCCCGCCAGGAGCAGATTATCCAGCACCGAAAGGCCGGTGAAGACCCGATGCCCCTCGACAACGTGCCCCAGCCCCAGCTTTATGATCTCAGCCGGTCCCATGCCTGAGATGCTTTTCCCGGCAAAGCTGATGGTCCCCCCCGAATTCGGCAGCAGTCCCGAAATCGCGCGCAAGAGAGTGGTCTTGCCGGCACCATTCGGTCCGAGCAGGGCGATGGCCTCGCCCGGACGGATCGTCAGGCCGATGCCGTGCAGCACGGGGATATTGCCGTAGCCGGAACGAAGCTTTTCGACGGCCAACAATGGATCAGACTCCGAGATAGGCACTGACCACCTCCCCATGCGAGCGAACGTCCGCCGGCGTGCCGGCTGCCAGGATGCGGCCGAGGTTCAGCACGGTCACGTGATCGCAGATGTCAAAGATAAGGTCGGCGTGATGCTCGACGAGCAGGACGCCGGTGCCCTGTTGGGCAACCGCCTTGATAAGCTGACCGAGACGCGCAATTTCGTTTGGCGCGAGCCCGGCCGCCGGTTCGTCGAGCAGGAGGACGGCCGGACGCAGCATGAGAGCACGGGCGATTTCGACAAAACGCAACTCGCTGTGCTGAAGCCGATCCGCGCGGATCGAGGCAAGCGATTCCAACCCGACGACGCGCAGGGCCAGCAAGGCATCGGCCCGCAATCTCGCCTCGTCGGCCCGATGACGCGATAGGCCCAAGAGGGTCTCAACGAAGCTCGCCCGACCGCTCACCGTTCCGCCAAGCGCCACGTTTTGCAGCACCGACGCTTCCCCGACGATGCGCGGGCGCTGGAACGTCCGGGCAATGCCCGCAGCGGCGCGGCTGTGCGGCATGCCGGCGGTCAACTGCGCCTCGCCGAGCATCATCGAACCTTCCTGTGGCAGGTAGTAGCCACTGATGACGTTCAGCGTCGTCGTCTTGCCGGAGCCGTTCGGACCGATCAATCCATGGACTTCGCCGGGGCGCACTTGCAGATCGAGCCCGTCGATGGCGCGCAAGGCGCCGAAGCGCAAGGTGATATCGCGCAGGTTGACGGCCTCCTTGCGCGGTGGCTTGGAAAACAGCGCGGCGACAAGATCGAGCCGTGGTGCGATAATCCGTGCGGTCGCGATCGGCCGCCGCCCGAGCATGTCGAAGAGTTCGGCGAGACCGCCGGGAATGGTCAACACGATGACAAGCAACATCACCGCATAGAGAAAGGTCGACCAGGCAACGAGCGGCGCCGCCAACTCCGGCAGAACGGTGAGGACGATCGTGCCCAGAAGCGGACCGAGAATGGAGCTGCGGCCGCCGACGAGGATCGCGATGAAGAACAGGATCGAGAGATCGAAGGTAAAGGCATCGGGCGTGATGTAGGACTGCAGGCTTGCAAACAGCCCACCCGCAACGCCTGCTACGGCGCCGGCAAACAGAAAGATGCTGATGAGAATGGCCGGCTTCGAAACGCCGACTGCTTCGGCTGCAACGTCCGCATCGCGGATGACGATCAGGGCGCGGCCGAACCGGCTATGCGCGACATTCGCCGTCATCCAGGTGCACAGCGCCGCGAGCACGACGCACAGTCCGTAAAAGCCGAGGGTGGTGTCGAACGGTGCCGGCAAGGCCGGGCCTGCGACGCCGGTGCCGCCGCCGGTGACGGAGCCCCAGGCGAGCGCCACCTGGGTGACGATGGTGGCGAATCCCAACGTCGTCATGGCAAAATAGAAAGATCCCAGCCTCAGCGCCGGCAGACCGACGATCACGCCGGCAATCGCTCCCGACAGGCCGGCCGCTCCGAGCGCGGCAAAGGCCGGCCAGGCGGGCCCGACGGTACCGGCCGCCAGCACGCTCGCCACATAGGCGCCGAGCGTCAGCACCGCGACGAAACCGATCGCCAGCTGGCCGCCGAAGCCGACCGCCAGGTTGAGCCCGGACACCAATATCCAGTAGATTGCGGCGCGGGTGCCAATCAGGGTCCAGTAGTCGTTGCCGACCAGAGGCAGCACCAAGGCTGCGGCAAGGACCACGACGAAAGGCCCGATCTTGCGCAACGAGCTCACCAGCGCGGCGCTGTTGTTCTGTATCTGCCCGATCTCGGCAGGCGGCAATGCAGTCTTCATACCCGACGCCCTCCCATGCTGCCGAACAGGCCGCCTGGCGCTACAAGAAGAATGATGATGAAGACCGCAAAAACCGCGCAGGATGCGATAACGCCGCCAAGGGCGAAATTTGCGGCCTGCTGGAAGAGGCCGAGAGCAAAACCGCCCACGAGCGCGCCGCGATTGTTGCCGAGGCCGCCAAGCGCGATGGGGATGAAGCCATAGAAGCTGAGCGTGGCGCCGTTGCCGAAATAGGCGAGCATCAATTCGCCGCCGAAAAAGCCGGCGACACCGGCGATCATGCCGGCCAGCGCGTAGCTCGCGACCCGCAGCCGCCGTTCCGGCAGGCCGAGTGCGCGGGCCGCGAAACTGTCTTCGGCGACGGCGAGAAAGGCCCTACCGATCAGCGTACTTCGGTAGAGATATTCGAGTCCGGCAACAACGACCATGCAAGCCAGCAGCGGCAACCAGAAACGCTCGTCGAACACGCCCATCGCGGGTGTGTTCAGCAAGCGCGGGAAAGGACGCGGCTCGGTGCCCCACAGGATCGCGACAAGCTGCTGCATGCCCATGGCCATCGCCAGCGTCGACAACACATAGAGATGCTGCTCGAGCTTCTTGAGCACCGGGCGCACCGCCAGACGTTCGGTCAACACACCGACGACGGCGCAGCCGATCAACATGAGGAGGAAGCCGAGGGCAACGGGCAGGCCGAGTTCCACAACGATGAGCGAGCCCAGAACGCCGCCGATCATGCCGACCTGCCCGGTGGTAAAGCTCATCACGCGGGATGCGGCAAACATCGTATTGTAGGCCATGCCGATGAGGGCATAAACGGCGCCCATCGCCAATCCGGAAGCGAGAATAGGACCAAACACGTGTCAACCCTGCCGCTTGGAGGACAGGAAAGGATCGATCGGACTGCCGCCGGTATCGTGAACAAACCACGACATTTTCGTTCCACAAGAGCTCACGATATCCTCCCAGTCACGCGCATCTTGATTTTATGTAACTGGGTTACTCATAATTTTGCAAGGGCCTTGTGGTGAAGGTTTGATAAAATATCAATGCTATTGGCTATAGGTTCAGTCGCTTATTGATAGCCGAGGAACTCGCGCGGCAAATCCAATGATATGGTCGGTATGGCCACCGCCACTCCGCTCGTAGCGCGGCGGATGGGACAAGACGCCTCGGCCTGTTTGCCCATGCACTCGGATGGCTGTGGTGAATTGCACGGGTTCGAGCATGTCGTCTCCGCCTCCGAGCGGCTTGATCCACGAGATATGACTGACCTGGGCGTATTTGAAGTACCACTCTGCAACGGCGTCGCTGGGATGATCGATCTGACGGTCCCCCTCCGATATCGGAGATCAACCGGCTTCCACCACATCCGCCCAAACAGTCAGGAGAAACCCAACCCTTCTCATATCGGGTATCGACATTATCCCTGCCAGTTGTTCTCAAGAAAAGGCAAGACCACGCCGAGGAACGCCTCCGGATTCTGAATTGCCGGAAAATGCGCGGAGAGGATGGTTACAAAACGTGCATCTTTGATGCGATCCGCGATCATTCGAACACCATCCGGCGGACGACCTGCATCCTGCAGGCAGCCGATCAGGAGGCACGGCGCAACCACTTGAGGAAACACCATTTCCAAATCGGACGACGCGAGCATCCGATAAATGGCGGCGAAACTTTCGGGATCGTTGCCGAGCCAGCGGGATCGAGTGGAGGCAAAGCGCTCGGGATCAAGCGTTCGAAACTCCTCTGGATAGGAGGTGAGGAGCGATTTCTCCGCGATGCTCCGCAATCCTTCGCGCAGGAAGCCGTCTATCATCGCATAGGTGGCATCGCGACGTTCCGCGGGAATGTGCGTGGCCGGGCTCGATATTGCGACCGCACCCGTATGTGCCGGATGGCGCGCAGCAAAACGTAGCGCGACATTTGCACCGACGGCACAGCCGATCAGCGCCACTTTCCCGCCCAAGTGCAGCCCGTCGAGCAGGGACTTGAGATCATCGGCGAGTTGGTTGCCGCTCACCTCCCCCCGAATCTTCTCCGACAGCCCAGCCCCGCGCATGTCGTAACGCAGTGTGCGATAGCGTTTCTGCAGGGCGGGCATGACGAGGTCCCAGGATTCCAGGGTCCCAGCCATTTCGTGCAGCAGTACCACCAGCGGCCCGTTTGAACCTCCGAGTTCGTATCGAAGGGAAACGCCCCCGGCGTCAATCCAGCCGATTGCCATCAGAAATAATGCCAGAAATTTGAGTTGCGGGCCTCGTCGGGCGAGCCGTCGAACACAACCGCACCATTGTTGAGGATCGTGACGTGGTCAGCGATCTTCATCGAGGCTGCCACATTCTGTTCCACGAGAACGGCTCCGAGCTGCGAAGACCGGCAGACGTCCCGAACCAGTTCGAACAGGCGCTCGACAAGATTGGGAGCAAGCCCGATCGAGGGCTCATCGAGCAGGATGCATCTGGGCGAACCAAGCAGGGCAAGGCCGAGCGCCAGCATCTGCTGTTGGCCACCGCTCAGGCTTCCCGCAATCGTATCGAGCCGACCGGACAATGCGGGAAAGAGTTCAAGCACGTCCTTGACCTCGAAGCGATTGTCGGGGCCCCGGCAATTGCGGTCGGCAACCACATCCAGATTCTCGCCGATCGTCAGCGTCGCGAAGATGCCTCTTCCTTCGGGTAACAGCCGCAATCCTCTGGATATACGCTCCGAGACCTTCAGCTTGTCGATCCGCTCTCCGGAAAGGTACATATCGCCGGTGGCCCGCTCGCCCATTCCAATGATGTTCTTCAGGGTGGTCGTCTTGCCGCAGCCATTGTGGCCCAGCAGGGCCAGAATCTGTCCGGGCTTCACCTTGAAGGAGACGTCATGGAGGACGGTCTTGTTGCCATAACCGGCGGAGAGGTTTTGCACTTCAAGCAAAGCTACGTCGCTCGACATCACAATGCTCCTCCGAAATAAATTTCCCCGAGGTCCGGCCGGGCAATGATTTCCGCCGGCTCACCCTGAGCAAGGACATGGCCCTGGTGCAGAAACACGACGTTGTCGGCCAGCCGCTGGACGATGCTCGTATTGTGTTCGACGACCAGAAAAGTCCGGCCGGTATCCTTGAGACGCAGTACGACTTCAAGCATGGTCTCGAGGGCCTGCGCACTGAGGCCGGACGTCGGCTCGTCGAGCAGGAGAAGCTTTGCGCCACTCGCAAGAAGGCGCGCCACACACAGCAGCTTCTGTTCGCCATAGCTCAGATTGCGGACGATATCCTTAGCACGCGTAGCCAATCCCACGTCTTCCAGGAAGGCCATCGCCTCCTCCCGACGCCGTCTCGTTTCCGCCCAGGTATGAAATGGCCTCAGCAGCGGCCTGACCGGATTCTCGTCCGACTTGCTCGGCAGGTAGACCGTGACGTTGTCGATTACCGACAGCTCCGTGAACAACCGCAGGTTCTGGAAACTGCGGCAAATGCCGAGGTCCACCATTCGACGAGCAGACAGTCCGAGGAGGGATTGCTCCCCCAAGCGGATGTCGCCGTTCTCCGGCCGTGTGAAACCGGTGATGACGTTGAAAATCGTTGTCTTGCCGGCGCCGTTCGGTCCGACGAGGCAGGTAATCAGGCCCTGGTCGAGGGTAAAGCTGCAATCGTTGAGCGCTTGCAATCCACCGAAGCGCTTAGAGACGCCTGATACTGTAAGATAGTGACTGCTCATATTTTGCGCCCCGCTATCCCCTGCGGCCGGTACAGCATGAACAGGATCAGCAGGCCTCCATAGATGATCTGCCGCATCGGTCCGGCTGCTGACGAAGAAATCGGCAATATGCTCAGCACCTGCGGCAGCGCCGTCAGCAATGCCGGCCCCAGAAGGCAGCCGACGAGCGTGCGCGCCCCGCCAACGACGATCATCGTCAACAGCAGGATCGAGGCGTCGATGTCGAACGATGTCGGATCGATGAAGCTGAAGAACACGGCATAGAGACCGCCGGCTCCGCCAGCAAACAGGCCGGACAGCGCAGCCACGCCAACCTTCGTCGACAGCACATTCTTCCCGGCTGCCGCAACCGCCAATTCATCCTCGCGGATGGCATTGACCAGTCGCCCGAAAGGCGAACGCAGGACGAGCCAGAAGCACAGGCAGCCCAACAGCAGAAGCAGCGTCGAAAGCGGCAGGAACTTCATTGCATCGTCGAGATCATAGCCGAACAGGCTTGCCGGCGGCACGCCTGCAAGTCCCGAAGCGCCACCGGTCAGATCCGTGAGATTCATATAGATCGCTGTCGCGGCGATCTGCATACCGAAAGAGGTGACGACGAAGTAGTCGCCGGCAATCCTTAAGGCAGGCAGAGCAAAGAGGGCATTGATGACGAGGCACAAGACGAGGGCGATCAGCATCGCGAGAGGGAAGTCGAGTGTGCCGTTGCCCGTCAGGATCGCAACGGTATAGGCTCCAACGCCGAAGATCGCAGCCTGGGAAACCGAAAATATGCCTGTCACGCCGACCAGAAGATTGGTCGACATTGCCGCCAGGGCATAGATTTCGGCGATTACGAGATAACTGGCGATAAAATCCATGAGCGTGCCCCTACCGTGTCGTCCGCCGGGCAAAAATGCCCTTGGGTGCAACCACCATCAGCATGACGAAGAGGCCGAACGTAGCAGCGACGCTCCATTGACCCGAAATGATCACGGTGGACGTCGTCTGCAGCACGGAAAGAATGATCGAAGTGACGAATGCTCCGACCAGACTATCCATACCACCTGCTATCACGGCAACGGTTGCTGTCAGCAGAATGAGAGTACCGGTATAGGGTTGCAGCCCCTGATCGAGAGCGGTGAACGCGCTTGGAAAGGCTATCATGCCGGAGGCGATGGCCATGACGATAACGTGCACGCGCCGCGGCTCCAGCCGGGTAATTTCGGCAAGGAACTCGTTTGCGGCGACCGCCCGCGTACGCTTGCCGATCGTTGTCCGACCCGACCACAGTAACAAGGCTGCAAAAAGCACGAGCCCGCTGACCGCGAGGAGCGCCTGCGGGACGCTTATCGTCACCACCGAGAGCTGGATCGTATTGTTACGCCAGGATGGCGACATCTGCAGAACGTCCGGCGAGAAGAAGGCGGCCATGACGTTTTGAATGACGACAAGCGCGCCAAGCGAAGCAATCAGCAGCACCAAGGGGGTGGCATTTCGCTGAACCAGTCGGCTGTAGAGCTGTGACTGAATGAACGCGCCCATGGCTGCACCCACAACGACCGCGCAGGCGAGCGCCAACCAGAAGGGCAAACCTTCGCTGGAGAGATACCAGGTGACGTAGCCGGCAAGTGTGTAGATACCGGCATGCGCCACATGGAACACTCTCGTGGTCGAATAGATTATCGAGAAGGTGATCGCCACCACTCCGATGGCACAGCCACTGACGAGGCCGTTCACGAGAAGGTTTAGAAAAAGCATATTACATCTCCGATGCGGGATCGGTCAGTTTTGACCGACTGCGCCTTCGGCGACTTTCGTGCCTACGCCTTTCTGGACCTGCAATATATCGATATTGCGGACGGCGGTATTCGATGTGAAGGAGACATCCGCGATACCTCTGAAGGTCTTGATCTTCAGAAGCTCTTCGCGCATGGCGTCGCCGGTAAGCTCCTTCTTGGCGTCGAGTACGGCCTTGGCAACCGTGGCCAGAATATGGGTCGCGTTATAATACTCGCGCGTATAGACGCTGACCGACTTTGTTCCGAACTTCTTCATGATGCCCTGCTCGACGGCACCAGGCAGCGCTCCGCGGATTGCCGTGTAGTACCAGTTATCGCTGCCCGGCAGGCCCATGGCAGGCGTCAGGAAGGTCGTGCCGACAACCGTCGGAAAATTCCCCTGCTGGCCAGCCTGCTGGACGAATTGCGGCAATGTACCGCCCTGAACGACGTTGACGAAAACGACATCGGGCTTGGCGGAGGCCGTCTTCAGAAGTGCGGGCCGGAAATTGGTATCACCGGGCGGAACCGGTTCATCCGAGACGATCTTACCGCCAAAACGCGTGAAATTGGCCGAAAAATCATTACGCCCATCGATGCCGGCGGCGGAATTCTCGTAAATGATGGCGGCGGTTTTCTTGCCGAGCGTCTTGACCAGATAATGGGCGAGAACTTCGGTTTCGTCACGCGTGAGCGGCATCGTGTTAAAGAGGTAACGTGACGCGTCGCCCAGTTTGTCTGCCTGGGCGGCAGGGTTGATCACCAGCACTTTCTTGCGCGTTACCAGCGGCGCGATGGCCAGGCTCGGGACAGAAAACGCGGTAATCGCAGCGGGAATGGCATGCAGGTCCACTTCGCGATTGAAGGCGAGAACCGCCTGGTCAGGCTTTCCCTGCGTATCGTCGAAATTGATCTGAAGCTGGTGGCCGTTGATCCCGCCAGCCGCATTGATCTCCTCGAGAGCGAACTGCACTCCCTGCTGCTCTTCAATGCCGACAGCTGCGCTCGAACCCGTCAAGGGCAGGAATGCGGCGAACGTGATATCGCTCTCCGCTCGCGCTTGCCCGAAGGAAACAACGGTTAAAAGACCCGCGGCGCAGACCGCCGTCCACAATTTATGCTGCATAAGAACCTCCCGAGTTGTTAGCAGTATCGGTATGCCGATATTTTAGGTAACATGGTTACTGTATTTGTGTTTACATTAGAATGTCAAGGCGCGGACAGGTTATGTCCGGGGTGACAAGGTGAAGGGAAACCGAATGAGTACCGAAGAAAAACATAATCCACTGGACAGCCTGGTGACCGTTCAACGGACGATAGCTGTCCTGGAAATGCTGACAGACTCTCATGCCGGCATGTCGATTTCGGATATCGCTAAGGAGCTTGACGTCAACAAGAGCATCGCATTGCGGATCGTGTCGACGCTCGAGGCGCTGAATTACCTCTATCGCAACAGCGAGAATAAGCGCTATTACGCCGGCTACAAGATAAGCAACCTGGGCATGCGGCTCCTTGGCCGGGCGCGCTTGCTCGATGAATGCCTGCCCATCCTGCGGCAACTTGCCGAGCAGACCGGCGAGCTTGTGCTCTTTTCTGTTCTGGACAGAGATGTGCCGAGATGGGTGCTGGCAGTGACCGGCATTCGCCGGCGGCTCCAGGTCGAGCCGATGACTTCGATGGAGCTGCACTCCACCGCTACCGGCAAGGCCTGGCTTGCAACGCTTGCGGATAACGACGTTCGTCAGCGACTGCAGGGCGGAATGCGCGCGGTGACCCCGTACACAATTACCGACCTGGAAAAGATGCTGGCGGAATTGGACGGTATCCGGCAATCGGGCATCAGCTTCAGCAATCAGGAAAACGAAACCGGAATAGCGTCTGTGGCAACGGGAATTCGGCGTCATCGGACCGGCCCTTATGTCGGCTTTGTCAGCGTCACCGCACCATTGGTCCGGGCCAGCATGGAAGATTTCGACCGCTATAGATCGTTGATCCAGAAAGCGGCCGAAAGTCTTGGAGATCGCTGGCCTCTGGCCATTACTGGTGAGCTGTCAGAAGGTACGAAATTTGGCGAGGGCACCCAGATATACTCTCAGTGACCTGTCCTGAAATTCGGATCAGGAACGTCATCGGAAATGATGAAGCAACCCTCGCAACGGTATCGCCGGCTATTTCGCGCTCAGGCCGAGAAGCTGGCGGGCTTCTGCGGGGGTAGCCGTTTCGATGTTCAATTCATCAAAGACCCGCTTTATCTTCGAAACCTGCTCCGCATTGCTCTTGAACTGTTCGCCGGGCTTGTTGAGGAGGTTATCCTCCTGGCCGACACGGACATGGGTTCCCATCAGTCCGCCATAGGCGGCCGTACGGATGTTGACCATTCCGGTTCCATGCGTGAACAGGACCAGCTGATCGCCGAACAGCCGCTCCGCCGTCCGCTTCAGATGCAGAAGGTTATCGATTTCGGAGGTAATGCCACCTAGGATGCCGGTCAGAAATTGCAGGATGATCTTGCCGCTGACCTTACGATTGTTGAGATGATGTTCCAGGATATAGAGGTCGCCAACATCGTAGGCCTCGAACTCCATGGCGATGCCCTCGTCGATGAGGGTGGCAATCATGGCATCGATCTTCTTGAACGAGTTGCCCGTGACCACGTCGTAGCTTTTCGGGCCGAAGCTGTCCTTCTCCCACTGGTGCTTGAACTTGGCGACATCGGCTTCCGAAAAGCCCTGTTCACGCGCCTTTTTGAAATTGCCATAGTTCATCGAACCAACGATCACCGTAGCCACTTCCGGCCGCAGCTTCAGAACCGCTTCAAGGCGATCTTCCGGCGTGGCTCCCAGCGACGCGGACATGTTGATGACTGCATCGCATCCGGCGCGGATTGCCGGGATGAATTCCTGCCAGACCTCGGTGGCATTGGTGGGACGGCCATCCTGTGGATCGCGTGCATGCAGGTGAATGACCGACGCACCCGCCTTTGCCGCAGCGATCGATTGCTCGGCAATTTCGGCAGGCGTCACCGGCAGATAGGGCGACATGGACGGCGTCATCGAAGCACCGGTCGCGGCGCAGGTAATGATGATCTTGCTATTGGACATGGGTGTCTCCGGTATTTTGTTTTGACACAGGCGAACGATGAAATTTTTCGCGAGCGCCGGTGTTACGTCAAACGAGTTCGTGTCTGCTCGATTGAGTTTTTCTCACGCGAAGATGCCGTTGCTTTGCTTGCGTCGCAAAATTCGCTTGCGGAAATGGAATTTTTGCGTGTGATTTGGTCGTTTTCCGCTCTCGAGATGCTATGGGTTCTCGCGGGAGAATCCGTCGTTTGAAGAAAACTCATCTGAGGACATTACATGGCAAGTCGTCTTCCGCCCCTAAAGGCCCTAAGGGCATTCGAAGTTGCCGGGCGACACCTCAGTTTCATGAAGGCAGCAGCCGATCTCAATGTGACACCGGGCGCAATCAGCAGACAGATAAAACTTCTGGAAGATTACCTGGGTCTGCGGCTGTTCGAACGGGGTTATCGGGAAGTGACGCTCACGCCGGCTGGGCGCGAATATGTCGATTCACTGGAGGAGATCTTCGGCAGGCTCGAAGCGGCAACCGATCGGCTCATGGACCAGCATCATCGCAAGCCCTTGCATATTTTTGCTTCCATGATGTTTACGATGCGCTGGCTGATGCCGCGCCTTGGCAAGTTCGAGGGAGCATCTGCCGGAGAGATCAGGCTCAGCACTTCGCTGGCAGCCGATCCCAATCCGTTCAGAAGCGGCAATGTCGATGCCGCCATCTATATCGGCAACGCCGATCTGCCAGGCATGGTCTGCCGACGTCTTTTACCAAGCCGGCTCGTCCCGATTTGCAGTCCTGCTCTTCTGCGCGTCAAGCCCCTGAGAAAAATTGATGAACTGGGGCAACATACACTCCTGCACTCTTCCGTCTTCCCCAATAACTGGGGGAATTGGCTGGCGATCGCCGGCCGGCCGGATATACGCGGACAGCAGAGCGTAAGTTTCGGCAGCACCTCACTTGTCTATCAGGCCGCAGTCGAGGGCCTGGGGGTGGCAATCGGACAGACCACACTGATCCGTGAAGATCTGGCGGCCGGAAGGCTCGTCGTGCCATTTCCTCAGGTCCTGGAAGACGGCAACGCGTATATTCTTGCCTATCCCGAGGCGGGAATACACCACGAAATGCTCACGCCGTTCGTCCGATGGCTGCAGGCAGAAGCTGCAAGCGATCAAAAACGCGGCCCTTGACGAGAGCCTGATAATAAGTAACCTCGTTACCCATAATTCCTTTGGCGGTCGAGGTCAGTAAATGCCGGAACCTGAAATTCTTCTGCACTGGTGTTCGCGATCGCCCTTCGTCCGCAAGGTGATGGTCGCGGCCCGTCGGCTCGCCAATCGGTCAACCTGCCGGAAAAGCACCTGATGCCGGCCAATCCATCAGCAGCAGTGCCTTGAATTCGTAAAGAGGGGAACGGGACTTGAGCCAATTGATGAATGATCCTCGCGACTATGTCGACGAGATGCTGGATGGACTGGTTCTGGCACATCCGTCCCTCGTCCGTCATGGGACAGGCGGACGCGTGATCCGGCGTGCCGACGGTCCAGTCACCGACAAAGTCGGAATCGTCTCCGGCGGCGGATCGGGGCATTTGCCGCTGTTCACGGGCTATGTCGGCCCGGGACTTTTGGACGCCTGCTCGGTCGGCAATGTCTTCGAGGGCCCCAACTTCGTCTCCTGCAGTGAAGCCATCGCGGTCGCCAATACCGGCAAGGGCGTTCTTTGCCTCTACGGCAACTACGGCGGCGACCGGATGAACTTCGACATGGCCTGCGAGGTGGCCGAAATGGAAGGCATCGAAACCACGACCGTGCTCGGCACCGACGATATCGCCAGTGCAGACGCCGATCAGATCGGACGGCGGCGCGGCGTTGCCGGCATCATCTATGCCTATAAAACCGCTGGTGCCCTTGCCGAGGCCGGCGGATCGCTCGCCGATGTCACCGATATTGCCCGCCGCACGGTGGGGCGAACCCGAACCCTCGGCCTTGCGCTGGCGCCGTGCACCGTGCCCGGTGCTGCCGGGCCGACCTTCGACTTGCCGGAAGGCGAAATCGAAATGGGTATGGGCATCCACGGCGAGCCGGGGATCTGGCGCGAGCGCATGAAGCCAGCCGACAGCCTTGCCGATGAAATGGTCGAGCGCCTGCTTGCCAATGCGCCGGCCGATGCCTCGAACCGCGTGTCGCTCCTGGTCAACAGCCTCGGCGCGACACCGCTTGAAGAGCTTTACATCCTCTATCGTCGCGTCGTTCCGCAGATTGAGAAGGCAGGCTTCGGGATCGTCGCGCCGCTGGTCGGCCGCTATACGACGTCCATGGAGATGGCCGGCGCCTCACTGAGCCTCTGCTTCCTCGACGACGAGATCGAGCGGCTTGTCCACGCCCCTGCCTCCTGCCCCTTCTGGAGGGTCGGCTGATGGCGATTGCCGTTGCGGATATCGGGCGGGCGGTGCAGCGGGCGCAGGCCTGCTTTGCGGTCTCCGAGACGGAGCTGAATGCCGCTGATGCCAAGCTCGGCGACGGCGATACGGGCGGCATGCTGCGCCGCCTGGCCGACGGGATTGCCAAGGTCGACCTCTTTCACACCAAGGATCTTGGCATCGCCTTCACGGAACTCGCCAAGGCGGCATCCGCTTCCACCGGCTCCAGCCTCGGCACCCTGGTGATGACGGCCTTCATGACCCTTGCCAAGGCTACAGGCGGGCAGACGGAAACCGCCTCCGATCGCCTGCCGGAGTTGCTGTCGGGCATCTGTAGCGCCATGCTGGCGCGCGGTGGTGCAGCAGTTGGCGACAAGACCGTCATCGACGGCTTGGATGCGGTTGCCGAAGCGCTGCGAAAGGCGGAGCCTGCCGATTATTCAACGGCTGCGGCGCAGGGTTCGCAGCAGGCGCTGGAAGCATTCCGCGACCGACCGAACCGCATCGGCCGAGCCCGCATGTATGGTGAAAAGAGCCAGGGGCTCGACGATCCCGGCATGCTCGCCCTTGCCAGGCTCTGCGCCGCATTGGCAGCCGACCATAGCAAGACATAGCGGTATTGGGAGGACACCATGGTCAAGTTCGAATACAGGAATCCGACGCACATTCTCTTCGGCGAGGGGCAGATCGCCGCGCTGAAGGCGCTCATCGCTCCGGGGGCGCGGGTTCTCCTGCTATATGGTGGCGGTTCCATCAAGCGCAACGGGGTCTATGACCAGGTATTGGCGACCCTCGATAGCTGCCAGGTAACGGAATTCGGCGGCATCGAAGTCAATCCGCACTACGAGACCGTCCTGAAGGCCGCCGGGCTCGCCCGCGAGGTAGCGTCCGATATCATTCTGGCTGTCGGCGGCGGGTCGGTCATCGATGCGGCAAAATTTCTCGGCTCGGCGATTGCCGCTGAGAACAGCGATCCGTGGGACGAATTTGCGGCCGGCCGATATCCGGAGAAGATCGTGCCGGTCGGCTGCGTGCTGACGCTGCCGGCGACCGGTTCCGAAAGCAATGCCGTATCGGTCATTTCATCGGTCACGCGCGATCTGAAGATTCCCTTCGCCAATGAGGCGGCGCGTCCTGTTTTTGCAATCATGGATCCCTCGACCATGGCGAGCCTCGATCGGCGCCAGCTCGGCAACGGCGTCGTGGATGCCTTTACCCATGTTGTCGAGCAATATCTCACCCTTCCCGGAAACACGCCGGTCCAACACGGCTACAGCGAAGTGCTGCTGCGCACGCTGATCGAATGGGGACCGAAGCTTCTCAAGGAAAATTCGCCGGACGCGCGCGAAAACGTCATGTGGGCTGCCAACCAGGCGCTCAACGGACTGATCGGGACGGGCGTGCGCCAGGATTGGTCGACCCATATGATCGGCCATGCGATCACCGCTCTCTACGGTATCGACCACGCCCGGACGCTGAGCCTGGTGATGCCCTCGCTGCTGCGCTTCAAAATCCGCTCAAAGCAGAAAATGCTTGCCCGTTATGCCCGCAACGTCTGGAACGTCCAGGCGGACGACGACAGAATTGCTGCGGAACAGGGTATCGCCGTGACGGAAGACTTCTTCCGCCGCATGGGGCTTCCGGTCAGCAGCAGTGACGTTGCCCCTACCAAGATTTCCGCCGACGATATCGTCGCTCATCTGGAACGTGCCGGGCAGGTGCAACTCGGCGAAATGGCCGACATTTCTGCCAAGGAAGTCCGGGAAATTATGGCTGCGGTGACGTAGTTTATGGATGGGCTGGATCCATTCGTCTGGGTTTCCCCTTAAGGGGCCAGAACAAGAGCAGTCCGAAATCGTACGCTAAGGGCGAACGGAATGAGAACTTATGCGACCCGCCCTAACTCGGCTGGCAGACGGAGCGATCGAAATCCGTTGGGCATCTGATGTTCGGCATCCCAGGTGTAGATGCCGGTAAGGTTGATATGCTCCCAACTGAGTGGCGAGATGTGCTTCAACAGAGTATCAGGAACATCTCGACCCGATCGCTTCAGCTGTGTGATTGCACGGTCGAGATAGACCGTATTCCAGTGGACGATCGCACTGACGACGAGGTTGAGACCAGAGGCGCGGAACGCTTGGCTCTCGAACGACCGGTCGCGGATCTCGCCCCGCTCGTGGAAGAACACAGCGCGCTTCAGCTTATGGGCGGCCTCACCCTTGTTGAGGCCGGCCTGACAGCGCCGCCGTAGTGCCGGACTTGAGTACCATTCGATCATGAACAGCGACCTTTCGATACGACCGAGTTCGCGGAGCGCCCTCGCGAGATGGCTTTGCTTCGGAGATGCGGCCAGTTTCTTGAGGATCGTAGACGGCACCACGGACCGCGTCGTGATCGACGCGGCGAGATGGAGCAGATCGTCCCAATGATCGAGGATTAGACTGGCATTGATCGGCGCCCCGATATGGTTCGACAGCGCCGGATATGCATCGCTCTTCTCAAATGTGTGGAACTTCCGATCTTTGAGATTGCGCAGTCGCGGTGAGAACCGCTTTCCGATCAAGGCGAACAGCCCGAAGATATGATCACTGGCACCGCCAGTGTCGGTAAAGTGTTCATGGATATCGAGGGCCGTGTCCTGATCGAAGAGCCCATCAAGCACATAGGCCGCCTCGCTCTCGGTCGGACTGATGGGCAAAATGCTGAAGTAGCCGTACTGATCTGACAGATGGCTATAGAATTTCGATCCGGGCTCGCTGCCGTAATGCAAGTTGATTTCGCCGCGCTTTGCAGCTCGGTCGCTCGCACGGAAGAATTGGCCATCGGAGGATGACGTTGTGCCATTGCCCCAAAGGCGGGAATACGGATGCCGGGTGTGGACATCGGTGATGCACGCTTGCGCCGCGCGGTAGGTCTCCGATCGAGCATGGAATGTGCGCATCCACCCAATCTGGTGAGCGCTGATCCCCTTGGATGCGCCCGCCATTCGCTTCGGGCCAAGGTTCGTCGCATCGGCCAGTACACCAGCGAGCATGGCAGAGACATTTTTCGGGACGTCGCCGGTGCGAACATGCGTGAATGAATCAGCAAAGCAGGTCCATTCATGCACTTCCCTTAACAAGTCGGGGACCTCCACCAACGGATACATGTCGCTGATCTCGGCATTCAGTTCCTCGGCGGCCGCAGGGGCTTCGCCGACGGTTGGTGTGACGATCAACGTTCCGGCCTCAAGACGAACTCCTTCGAGCTTTCCGGATCGTGCTCTGTGCGCCAGACGCTGCAGGTTGAAGTCGAGCATCTGACGCGCTTCGGCAAGCCATTGCGCGCCATCAGCTTGGACGCCAATCCGAGACGATCCTCCTCCTTCAACGTGATGAATGTTGTTCGCGGCATCAGATGCTCATCAATGGGCCGGAAAGATCGGCTGCCATCGACCCAGATCTCCGCAGATCTAAGCCGGTCTCGCAAAGCAGCGAGCGTGGCGATCTCGTAGAGGCGGCGATCGGGTTTTCCCTGTTCGAAGATGAGCCGCCGATCAGTTTGGCTGAGGTGGGTGAGCGGCACGCGATCCGGGAGTGTCCGCCGCTTCTCGGCATAAAGCCGTTTCAACAGAGCAATTGCCGCGAGAAGCGGGTCGTGGCGATGCGCCGAGCGGAACGTGAAGGCCTGAAGGAATGCACCGATGTATTTGTGGACGGTCGCATATTGCTCGGCTGCTACGGTCAACGGCGGCGCCTCGTTGTCGTCGACCATCGACTCGAGCTCAGGCTTCATCCGAAGCAGCCGGTCCCAGCCGACTCTTTGGTCGAGAACATCCAATGCATTCCGACCATAGTCGTTGGCGGACTGCAGGGCGGTGATCGTATCCAGAAACATGCGCAGCGCTTTGGCGGTGTTCGCTCTGCAGTCCATCTGCCGCTGCTTCTTCCGACTATTGGCTTGCGAGAACAACTTGCCCATCAGCTTGATGAACATCGTCACGGCATCGTCCGTGAGCTTCTGGCAAAGCTTGATGACTTGAGCCACGATCAGAGCGTGGCGACGGCTGGCGTTGAAGTCGTTGGCAAGCCAGGCCGGCGTTGCGTTGCCCTCCCGGATCATCTGGTCCCACCGTCCGGATGATACGCGAGCCTGCAGTTCCGGATCGATTTCCAGCCGCCGCAGAAAAGCTATCCGCTCGGTCAGCCCGACGAGGTTCGACGCAGCCGGCGCTTCTGGCGCCGAGCGCAGCCAATGAAAGCGCGTCTGGCCGATCGACGGGTCGACCTCCAACAGCCTATCCAGTGATTGAAGCCTATCGAGTGGGATGTCTTCAATCAGAGTTCTTTCTGCCCGGCGCCGGGCTATGGCACGGCCGGCAAGGCCGATACGTTCGATCGTGTCGATCGCCGGCAGAAGAGCTTTGCGTTCGCGAAACGCGGCGACAGCCGAACTGGCTATCGCAGCACCGTCGTCGGACATGGTCGCCGCTTGAATTGCCGCCAACAGCGCGGCTCGGCGATCTTGCAGCGTCGCGCTTCTCGTATCCAAATAGACCATTAGCCGCGCCATATGATCTCGACGGGTTTCTTCACGACGTGCATAGAGGGCAAATTCGTCTGGAGCGGCGCCGATCTGATCAGCAACATACTTCAGCATGGCCCGAGGCGGAGTTTCTTCTGCTCCAAGCACTCGACCGGGGTATCGCATCAGACATAGCTGGATGGCAAAGCCGAGCCGATTGTGATTACGTCTCCGCAGTTCGATCTCCAGGAGATCCGACAATGACAACGAATAGTGTCGGATCAAGCTATCCTCGTCGATTGGGATATCGACAAGCTTCCGGCGATCTTGATCTTTGAGAAGCTTGCGCTTTGCCATCGCCCGACTCCATTCATGACCAATCTGCGCGAAGCGTTGTCGAGTCGGGCCGGACAGAGAAATCAAAACTGGCGCATGTCGATAGCAATCCACAGAGATCGGATGCTGCACATCCGAACTACGACATAGTTCCTGTTCCGTTCGGCCTTAGCGTACGATTTCGAGCTGCTCTTGTTCCGACCCCATCCTGCCGGCGATCTTCCGAAGCGTTGCGAGATTGCTGGCGCCGAGCATACCGAGGCGGTGGCGCGCCTTGACGATCAGCCCTTGGTCGGACGCGAGGTCAAGGATCTACGAGAATCGGAAGACGCGATTTTCCGCTGAGCCCAGGCAGGCTTTGGCAGGCGGGCAAAACATCACGAACGGCAGCTCAGCAAAGGCTTTCGCATTCCCTAACATCCACAGCTAGGTGCTCAGCTTTGGCGCAAACAGTGGAAAACGGTCTCAGTGAGCAAAGGGCGGCTTAGCCAGCGGCTGATGTCACGCAATCTGTCACGCGACATGCCCCTACCGCTACGGTAGTCGGCTTGAAGATTCCATTTGACGAGCGATATGATGTCGACTTCGATTTTGATTGCTTTGACGGTTTGTTCGGGCTTAGCCACGCTGGCGCTCATGGTGGTGCAGTTGCTTCATTGATTTCCCCGCGCAGATTTCCGCGACTTGAGGGCGAATTCGCGCTCTCGACATTCGCGCCGCTGCAGATACAGTCGGAACTATCGGGCATATGTCGAAGATTGTTTAGGTTCCTGGATGCTTGATTTATCTCACCCTTGGGTGGTCGGTCCATTCGCTTGGATCGCGACCATTCCAGCCGTGATTTGTTTCTTAGGCTCATTGGTCACGCGCAGCGGGCTCACAGCGGGGTCGTTGTTCAGTTGCGTTGCTCTTGCGGCCTTTGCTGTTGCGGGGACGGTATATCTTTGGGCGCCTCCGACAGCGCCGCTTTTGACGCTCTTGGCCGCGCAAGTCTCGTCAGCAATCATAAGCCTGATGTTGGGTTTCCTCGTGGTGAAGATGCAAATGGACAGGGGCACTGTGCAGGAGTTGAAGATCAGGCCACTGCCCGTTCAGTTAGTCCGCAAAACGCTGCTGTACGGAGTGGCTATGCTCTTCTTCTGGGACGGTCTAACCCTGATATTTTATCATACCCGGTGTGAGGACCTTACCATTTCGGCCGACGCTAGAAGGTGCATGAAGGGCGAAATGATTATGGGGGTCCATGGCCCATTTTCCAGCGTCTACTACGCCTGCTACTTCGGAACTTTGGCATTTGCTGTCCCTATCTATTTGGGTTTTAGAGTGCTGTGGCAGTGGGCGAGACGTTCGGAGGACGAAGAGGAGAAGCCGAAATGATCGACGAGACACGAGAATACTTGCTGGATCAGCGCAGCAAGCTGTTGTTCCAGATCGAGCGGGCGAAGCATCATCTAGCCGGCCTTGAAGCTGACGAGATTAAGATCATCAACAGCAGGGTCTCCCTGCCGGCCGCCGATCTCGCCATCATCACCGGGGATCTGGTCGAGCATCTAAATGACGAGATCGAGGCGCTGGGTTGGGCAATAGATCATATTGACCACGAGCTTGAATATCTGGACGGCGATGATGAGTTTAAGCCTTTCGCAGGGCGTAGGCCGCCGGGCGCTAACTAAACTCTTGCGCGGCCCCAGGTAAGGTCATTTTGGTTTCACCTCGCGCGGTTTTCAAGAAGGGCCCATACAGGTGTTGGAAAAGCTGAACGGTCCCCGCATTAGGCATGTATTGCGCCGGGCGTGGATCACCTGGAGATATTTTATCTTACTTTGCCTCGCACCATATATGGCGATATCCATATATCCAAGCGATTGGGTTGCCGTCCCGTTGGTGATGCTGAATGTTGGGATAGGCATAGGCAGAATAAATGGCTTGAAGATATTTCCTGGGAAATCGCGACCATAGGATGCCCAGAGATGGAGCCGAGCAGCCATGACCTTCCCCGGGCGTGAGGATCGTTGGCGCGACTGGGTCGATTTTTGCGCAAGTTTCAGGAAGCCCGAAGCCGTTCCGGGGCTGATGTGATCCCAACTCGTCAGAAGGAAGAGAAGGAACTTGTCTGACTTAGCTGCCCGCACAACTTCCCCGGCTCGGGATGAATTCAAGCTCTCCTATATATTTTGGGCTTGTTTGTTTGTTCTCTATGTCGACGTCATCAACGGGATAAGTTTTGCATACGAGCTCTATTGGGAGGGTGATATGCTGTGGCTCGGCCCCACGCTCGTCGCCTTGCCCGCATGGATATTTTTTATTGTCTCGAATGCGATAAAGTTGCGTTGGCGGCGGATGTTGTCAGTAATGGTCGCGCCATTTCTTGGCGCTCTGCCAGTGATCACTTTTGCTTATCTTGGCGTCACCCCTGAGCGCCTGCGCTTTGAATATCGCAAGGCCGATTTTCTTAAGGATGTGGAAGACAGCGCTGCTTCTCACGGCCATCCCGTTCTGATCAGCTGGGGCTGGGGAGAAATTGCAGGTGGCTTCGGTGGGGCAAGCTTGGAATTCGACTTGACCTACGATGAGACTGACCAGATTGCATCACCGCCCTCCAGTTGGTCCGGAGAATTCCGAAACCGATTGATGAATGGGCAGCCTCCTGAGCCTGGAAAGAACTATGGTGAAGGCGGAAGGTTGTTTCCGTCCGATGGCAACGTGTCGGAGCCCGTTATAGATAGTATGGGCGGCCACTTCTACCTCACATCGCAGCTGTTCGAGTAGATCGCCTCCGTCATCGGTCCATCCTGCTTCCGCGGAGCTGGCAGTCCTGCTAACCAAGACAAGAGCAGACCGTCGGCTTGGTGCGCAGCCGGAAGGAGCCCGCCTATGCCGCCCATCATTACTAGGCAAGCTCCATGGTCAGCATGGTGCTTGTGGAAGCAAGGGTAAGGGGTCTGTATTCATCACCATCGTGAATCGAATGCGGCCAATCGATTCAAAAGTCTCGTTGGACGAATACGGGCGGTGCGACGATGCTTCACCCATGGCTCTTTATCCATATCAGCTCTATTGCCAACGCATCGACACGGCCAGAAACATGGCCCGCTATTATCTGCTCTCCATCCAGCCGACGCTGTTTGGCGAAGTGGCCGTCACGCGCACCTGGGGACGGATCGGAAAGCGTGGTGGCAAAAAGAGTGAAATGTTTCCGACGGAGCGCAAAGCGGCAGAGCACTTTCTGGAATTAGCGCGCAGAAAACGTGCAAAAGGCTATCGACCCATCGGAAGCTGTGGAAATGGGGGCATTCAGCGCCCTTCGAACGACGAGCGCAGGTGACAATAAGCAGCTCGAATGACAACTATTCCCCGTGTTCAAAGAGGGGAACCATCATGACCACGACCAATGAAATCGCAGACAAGATCGCCGCTGACCATAGTCTCACCAAGGCTCAGAGCAAGGCGGTCGTCGAGGCTGTGTTCGCATCCATCGCCGACGCCGCAACCTCCGGCGCTGAGACATCCATCCCAGGCTTCGGAAAGTTTAAGATCAAAGACACGCCGGAGCGTGAGGCGCGCAATCCAGGGACCGGCGCGACGATCAAAGTCGCAGCTGCAAGGAAGCTCACCTTCCAGCCGGCCAAGGCGCTGAAGGATGCGCTGAACAAGTGACAACGGAAGAGCCTTGCTCGGTCGAGTAAGGCTCTTCGCTTTTGCTTAGCAGTGGCTATGCCCGCGTCGGCCACTAAACAGCTTCTGCCTCCTCAATGCCCGGCGCTTGCCGGGTCAATCGGCTGATGGGGCGAGATGAATGATGTCTCCCCTCGACCAGCCTTCGGCGAGGCTCATCAGAAACTCCATCTCCCGTCTCAGCATGAAAGTGCGGCTGACATCGCCTGCATGCTCGCTTTCGGAGCGCGCGTGATAAAATTCGCCGACCGCGATTCCGGCCGCTTTTCGCTTGTCCTCAAGCGAAGACTTCAAGCCTGCCAGCTCCTCCTTAACAGCGAAGTAGCGGCTCCACATCGTGCCACACGCTCGTTTTCAGATAGTCGTGTAAAATCTGCAACACGGACGTTCAACAATTGAATAAAATTGTCGCGCCTTGATGGGGTTCGAACCTACGACCCGTTATCCCCTACCACGTATCAATGAAAATTCCGGCTCTTCACCTTCAACGTATCGATATGAAGATCAGGCACATAGATCTCGCGAGCTTTCATCGCGGCCCGCTCGCGTGAATCCGGTGTCCCCGGCGTACCATGCGCAAACTCATCACCGCGGCCGGCCGGCAGTTTGAACACTTCATCGCGATCTGCAAGACCAATCAGATCCCCTGACAGGTCGAACAGCTGTTGGGCGACAAGATGGACAACCTCCCCTTCCCGCTGAATCCGCCCGTTAATCGCCATCATCGAGGATCCGAGAACGACCCGCCTTCGTTTTTCAAAGAGTGTCGGCCAGACAACAAGGTTTGCCGGCCCGGTCTCGTCTTCGATGGTGATGAACATCACGCCCTTGGCCGATCCCGGCTTTTGCCGCACCAGGACAAGTCCTGCGGTATAGACCCATCGCCCGTCCCTCGAATTCATCGCCTCGGCGCAGGTGATGATGTTGCGCACTGACAAATCCTTGCGCAGGAAGGCGATCGGATGCTGCCGCAATGTCAGCCCGATATGGCTATAGTCCTCGATGACATTATGGCCGCCCGTCATCTGTCGAAGTGCGACCTCCGGCTCCCGCTGCTCGGCAATCGCAACCATTTCCCGTTCGGCCGCGGCCGCAAACAATGGCAGCGGTTCGTCACGCAACGCCTTGATCGCCCAGAGTGCATCCCGACGCCCAAGCTTCAGCGACGGTAGAAACGCATCGGCCTTGGCAAGCTGGACAAGCGCCTCCGATGGCACACCAGACCGGCGCCACATGTCGTCGACGGAGACAAAGGCACTGTTCATGCGCGCCGCGACCATCCGCGCGGCGTCAGCGACAGCCAATCCTTTCACCTGCCTAAAACCGAGGCGGACGGCGTGCCGGCCGGAATCGCCGATCCGCTCTAGCGTGCAGTCCCACCGGGAGCGATTGATGCAGACCGGCCGCACCTCGACGCCATGCGTCCTGGCGTCGCCGACGATCTGCGCCGGCGCGTAAAAGCCCATCGGCTGCGAGTTCAGCAGCGCCGCACAGAAAACGTCCGGGTAGTGGCATTTCACAAAGTTCGAGGCATAGGCGATCAGCGCGAACGAGGCCGCGTGGCTCTCCGGGAAACCATAGCTTCCAAAACCTTCGAGCTGGGAGAACGTCTTCTCGGCAAACTCGGGCGTGTAGCCATTCCTCACCATCCCCGACACCAGCTTGTCCTTGAACCGCGAAACGCCGCCGGTGAACTTGAAGGTCGCCATCGACTTGCGCAGCTGGTCGGCCTCGCCGCCGGTAAAGCCGGCGCAGACCATCGCCACCCGCATGGCGCTCTCCTGGAACAGCGGAACGCCGAGCGTCTTGCCGAGCACGGCCTCGAGTTCCGGCGTCGGGTACTCGACAGCCTCCTTGCCTTCGCGCCGGCGAAGATAGGGATGCACCATGTCACCCTGAATGGGCCCCGGACGGACGATCGCCACCTGCACGACGAGATCGTAGAAGGTCCGCGGCTTCAGGCGCGGCAGCATGGCCATTTGGGCGCGGCTCTCGATCTGGAACGTGCCGAGCGTATCGGCCTTGCGGATCATCGCATAAGTGGCAGGATCCTCCTGCTCGATGTCAGACAGATCGAGATCGACGTTTTTGTGCTCGCGGATCAGATCGAAGGCCTTGGCCATGCAGGTCAGCATGCCAAGCGCCAGGATGTCCACCTTCATGAACTTCAGCGCTTCGACATCGTCCTTGTCCCATTCGATGATCTGCCGGTCCTTCATCGTCGCCGGCTCGATTGGCACCAGATCGTCGAGCCGGTCATGGGTCAGGACAAAACCGCCCGGATGCTGGCCGAGATGGCGCGGTGCTCCCATCAACTGCTGCGCCAGTTTCAGGGTGAGGACAAGACGGCGATCGTCAGGGTTGAGATTGAGCTCGCGGACATTGCGATCGCAGACCTCCTCCGACCAGGACCACATTCCCGACGACAAGGCCTTGATGACGTCCTCCGGCAGGCCGAGCGCCTTGCCGACATCGCGGATCGCACCCTTTGCCCGGTACCGGGTGACGGTAGCGCAAAGCGCAGCCTTGTCTTTCGTGTAGGTCTTGTAGATCCATTGGATGACCTCCTCGCGCCGCTCATGCTCGAAATCAACATCGATATCCGGCGGCTCGTCCCGCTCCTGGCTGACAAAACGCTCAAACAGAAGATCGTTGGTCGAGGGATCGATGCTGGTGATGCCGAGAATGTAGCAGACCGCACTGTTGGCCGCAGAACCGCGGCCCTGGCAGAGAATGCCCTGGTTTCGGGCAAACCTAACGATCGAAAACACCGTCAGGAAGTACGGTGCGTATTTCATGGTGCGGATGAGATCGAGCTCGTGCCGCACGGTTTTCAGGACGTCTGGTGGCAGGCCTTCCGGATAACGATCGGGAATGCATTGCCAGACATAGTGCTCGAGCGAGGCCTGGGCGTCCCTACCTGGCACGATCGCCTCCTCCGGATATTGGTAGGTGAGCTCCTCAAGCGAAAATTTGCAGCGGCGGACAATCTCCATCGTCCGTGCGAGCGCCTCACGATAGCGCGGAAACAGCCGCTCCATTTCTTCCGGCGGCTTCAGGTAGCGATCGGCATGCCGTTCGCGCTCGAAACCGACATCGTCGATCGTCGTGTGGGTGCGAATGCAGGTGACGATGTCCTGCAGTTGCCGGCGACCTGGCTCATGAAAAAGGACGTCATTGGTGACGACCGTCTTCACCTTGAAGCGTGCTGCCAGATTGGAAATCTCGTGCAGCCGCAGCTGGTCGTTCTGCCGGCGCCGCAGGCAAAGCGACACATAAGCGTGATCGTCAAACACCTCGGCCATCTTGCGCAGCTGCACCGCGCAGGCGTCGTCCGGCAGATCCGGCACCAGAATGCCGATCATGCCATCAGCATATGCGATGACGTCGTCCCAGTGCAGGATGCAGTTGTTCTTGCCGCCGCGCGACTTGCCGAGCGTGATCAGCCGGGTGAGCCTCGAATAGGCAGCGCGATCAGTGGGATAGACCAGCACGGACATGCCATCGGCGAGATCAATCCGGCAACCGACAACCAGGCGCAAACCGGTCGCCCGCGACGCCTCCAGCGCCCGCACGATCCCGGCAAGCGAATTGCGGTCGACGATGCCGAGGGCCTCGATACCGAGAGCCTTGGCGGTCTCGAACAGTTCCTGCGCCGAGCTTGCACCGCGCAGGAAGGAAAAATGGGTGGTGACCTGCAGCTCGGCGTAGCTCATGCGAAGATCCCGTGCATGAACCAGCGATGGCTTCCCGTTTCGGGATCGATGCCGTCACCGGAGCGAAAAACCCAGAGGCGCTCGCCCGCCTCATCCTCGATGACAAAGTAGTCGCGCACCGCCTCCATTTCGGCGTCGCGCTGCCACCACTCGCCAAAAATACGTTCCGGGCCATCGGCACGCTTGATCTTGCGGCGTTTGCCACGCCAGACGATCGAAACCGGCGGCTTGTCCGGCATCAGCGCGATTGCCTCGATCAGTTCCGGCCGAGCCAGCAGCCGGACTGGCCGGCGCCAATGACTGACCCATGCAACAGCAATCGGCTCAGCGACGGGGCTTATGCGCTGGACAGAGCGTTCCGGCACGTCGGAGGCAACCGGTGCCACGCGATAAACACGCTGGCCGCGATTTCCATAGATATCGATCAGCGGCGTGACGTCGGTGACGTCATCCTCGACCAGAGCGGAGGCCTTCTGCGTCTCCTCCATTGGCTCGGCGATGACAGCAACCAAGATCAGCTTCTCGATCCCAAAACCCGGCTCGATCTTTTCCGTCCGATCCCGAAACAGTTTTGTCAGCCAGGCGACATCGCGCACGGGTTTGGCTGTTCCCGCCCGGATCGCCTGTCTCGTGCCGTCGACCTTCTCGACGATGAGATCGGCTCGGCGCACGCCCAGCCCGCGCTTCTGGAGTTCAACAACCAGTTGGGTGACGAGCCTTCCGACATACTTGTTGATCGTCTCGGCCGCGCCGATCGGTTCGGCGAAGGCTTTGGAGACTTCGACCAGCTCAGGCGTGCGGATTGGCTCGATCGGCTCGGCAACACGACAGAGCATCTGGTCAAGGCGGCGGCCGACCTCCGGACCGAAGCGAAGCGTCAGCGGCGCGCGTGGCGTGTTGGCAAGCTCGCCGATGGTCTGGAAACCGAGCGTGCGCATATCGCTGACGACTTTCCCCGGAAGGCGCAGCAGCGATATCGGCAGCTTCTCGACGGCGCGCACCGCCTCGCCGGGCGGAACGACGATCGTCTCACGACTGATCGCGCGGGCACAGGCGTGCGCCGCACCCCAGCTGTCGGCGACCGCCACACGGGCGGTGAGCTTTCTCGCCAGAAACTGATTGGCAATTCTTGTCACCATTGGCAGCTCTCCGCCCTGCAGATGGTCGGCGCCTTCGGTATCCATGACGATGCCGTCGCTCCCATCGACGGCGACGATCGGCGAGTAGATCGTCAGCGCCCAGAGCGTGATGCGTTCAAGGGCCGCGGCGTCGGCTGCAGGATCGGCATCGATGAGCATCAGGCCGCGAAACAGTGACTGCGCCTTTGCGGCCGCCATCCCGACGTGGACGCCAGCCTTTCTGGCAGCCGGGTCGGCGGCCGACACCCATCGCTTCGAACCGCTTCTGGCGATCACGGCGATTGGCTGTTCAGGCGGGATAGACGGATCGGCCCGACGAATGCGATCCGTCGGCAGATCCGGAAGATAGATCGAGACGACCCTTGTCATCGCACGCCCTCACGAGAAACTCAGCACACTCACCCGCTTTCACGCGCATCAATTCCAGAAACCATTGAGCCCTTCCCACGCCCGGCACTGGCAGTTCCTCCGACGGCATGACGCTCACCCGCCATCTGGTGGTCGAGGCCGTGGGCTGGCCAAAATCATTGGCCTCGCTTTGTCGTCGCCATCGCCGAACCGCGAGCGCCATGGTCCCTGTTCGCTCGGCCGCCAACTGCAGCCGGCGGGAACTGACCATGGGCAGGCGAACGAGCTCGCCGACGACAGCGCCGAGCCCACCAAAGGACAAGCCCTCTTCCATGTTTGCCAGCACATCCTCTTCCCGATCGGACTCGACGAAGATCACCCGGTCGGGATGGAGGCCAACCTGCGCCAGGGCCGGAAAGAACAGATCAGGTCGTGTCAGACACCAGACGACGGGCCCTTTGGTCCGCGCGGCAATGCCGGCGACAAAAAGGGCGGCAGCTGCTCCATCGACAGTGCCAGAGCCACCGCCCGCGAACTCATGCAGCGCGCCATAAGCGAGACCACCGCCGGGCAAGACCGCATCGATCTCGGGAACGCCGAAGGACAGACTTCCGGCCCGCTTCGCGGATGCTCCCTCCATCGACGCGATGCGGTCGCGCAAGTCGCAGATCACCCTCTGTCGGGCAGCAGTCATCGTTCACGGCTCCCTTCAAGATCGTGTTCAGAGGATCGACATCATGTCGTACGGGCTATATGTTCATTGTTTGTTCTTATGCCATGAAAGAGTCAAGGACCATAGAGTTGAGGAATATTATCCCAGCATTAGGAAATCCAAAGATTCGAAGGGGATTCAAGGACGTAACCAGAATTGAGATTTTTGCCCGTTCCGTGTTCGCGTCGGGCGCCGATGGTGGATAGCGGGGATAGATGTACAACGTCACACTATTCTTAAGGTTTTTGTGCTGAACTCTCGGCATGACGAAGCCCCCGAGATCAAAGCCGCTTCTTCGCGATACCGAAGCCCCGATCCGCTCGAAGCCACGTCGGAAGCGCAACCCGGCGCAGCCACAGCTTCTGTTCGACCCCATGCCTGACCGCGTTGAGCCGGCGCTCGCTGAGCTGAAGGCGCGTCCGCCTATCGGTGACCAATGGAGCTGGGAGCTGAAATGGGACGGCTATCGACTGGCTGTCCATATCGAGCCGACGGGCATCCGGATCCTCACCCGCGGCGGCCATGACTGGACGCATCGGTTTCCGGCAATCGAACAGGCCGCTCGAGCGCTTGGGCCTGCGACAATGATCATCGACGGTGAGGCTGTTGTTCTCGACGATGAGGGACGGCCGGATTTCGGGCTGTTGCAGCAATCGTTGGGCGCTTCCGGCAAGACGGCTGGCAATCGTGCCTCTGATGCGGTCCTCTACGCCTTCGATCTGATCTATCTCGATGGCCATGACCTGCGCGGCGTCGAATACCGATCGCGCCGGCATCTTCTCGAGGACACGCTCGATGGCAAAGACGGCGCCATCCGTCTGTCGGAGACACTCGACGCCGAACCCCATGTCCTACTTGAGAATGTCTGCCGCCTCGGTCTGGAAGGCATTGTCGGCAAGCACCTCGATCAGCCCTATCGTTCCGGCCGCACCGGCGACTGGGTCAAGATCAAATGTGTCCAGAGCGAAGCCTTCATGGTGGTCGGCTATGAACCGTCGACGGCGTCTCCTGCCGGCTTCGCTTCGCTCGTGCTTGCTGCTTACCGCGGCGATGAGTTCGTCCATGTCGGCAACGTTGGCACAGGCTTCAAGGAAGCCGAGATGATCCGGCTACGCAAGATGCTGGATAAGCTGCGCTGGAAACGAAAGCAGCCGCCGGTGCCCTATTCCGGAAAAACAGCTATTGTCTGGGTCGAGCCGACGCTGATCGCAGAGATCGAGTTTCGGGCGTGGACGGCGGACGGCAAATTGCGGCATGCGTCCTACAAGGGTTTGCGGGAACGGCAGGACAACGCCGACGTCTTCAAGCTCGACTAGCGAAATCAGGGCCATCCGCTAGATTGTCTTCCACGACCTGAGCGAAGTGGATGGCGTGGGATGTGCAATCTTTATCGGATGGAAGACAAGGACTGGGTCGCGAAATGGGCCCAGGATGCCGAAAGCCTGATCAACCTGATGCCGGCCTATCAGATGAACCCCGACCAGATGGGGCCGATCGTTCGAAACACGGCTGACGGCAAGAAGCAGCTCGTGCATGCGCGATGGGGCCTGCCCTCCCCTCGCTTCGCACTCGAGAAAGGCGCCAAGGCCAAAGCCGAGAAGCTCGCGGCCAAGGGCAAGCCCTTTGATCTTGAGGAACTGATCCGCATGGAGCCCGATCGCGGCACCACCAATGTGCGCAAGCTCAATTTTCCGCACTGGACACGATGGTTCGGCGTGGAGCATCGTTGCCTCGTTCCCGTCACCAGCTTTGCCGAACCGGATCCGGCGAGCAAACAGGAAGGTGGCAACGTCCCCAATGCCTGGTTTGCCCGGGACGAGGCGAAGACGCTGATGTTCTTTGCCGGCATCCATGTGCCGCAATGGAGAAGCGTGCGGAAGGTTCGGGACGGGCTCACGGCCGATGACCTCTATGGTTTCCTGACCACGGATCCGAATGATCTCGTGAGGCCGATCCATGACAAGGCCATGCCGGTGCTGTTGCTGTCGAAGGAAGAGACTGACACCTGGATGCGCGCGCCCTGGGAGGAGGCAAAGGAATTGGCTCGCCCGCTTCCGAACGATGCGCTGATTATTTCCTCACGCGAACCGTACGGATCCACGATCGTTTCGAAATCCGGAGAGCCGGTGGAACAGGGCATTCTTCTTTGACACCTGAATTCCGGGCTTGTCTCGAATAACGAAAAAGCCTGCCGGCGGGAGGAGGTGCGGCAGGCTTTTCGAAAGAATTGAACAACGGCTGGGAGGAGGAGTGCCGCCGTTCGGTCAGGAGACCCTTGGGAGGAGGAGTGGGTCACCTGAGACACGAAGCTCTGCGGGAGGAGGTGCATTGCTTCGATGAGCAAAAAATACCAGAGGCTGCCTGGATCGCTAGCGAATAGATCGCAGTGCAGCCATGCGCGTGTTGCAATGCAATATAAATCCTCTGATTATTTTTTGGCCATTGGGGCCGAGACGCAGCGTTCTCGGGTGCTGAGCTCGAAACCGAAAACCAACTCGATCACCTTGGCGGTGGGCATTTCGCTCGGCTTAGATATCGACCTCGAGCTGCCAATCGATAGTGATTGAAACTGACGATTTCTGAAGTTCGCTCGCGCGCGCGCTCACATCTCGATTAGATCGCCGTCCGGTAGTGGTACATCTCAAGAACGCGAAGACGGTGAGACCAGACGACACAGCTTCGCCTTCTCTGCGTAAGAGTGGTGCAGGAAACGCACGATATCTTCTATCATTTTCTACAAGTTTTAGGCTATCTTCGAGCCTTTAAATCACCCCACGTTGCTAGTTATTTCATACAAGGGCTTTTCGTGATCGACTGGAAACGCGGCGGAAGCGCCGGGAGCATTAACAGATGGGCGAAAAGAGAGATTAGGCATTGGCACCGCCACAATCCCTCCGCACGACGCGCACGCGATGGCAGGCTGCATGGTCTCGTGAGAGGTTTCTTCTCCATCGGAAGGTTCGGGCGTTTTATGTTCTCCTATGCCCTTGTCGACTGTGCCGTCCTCGCGGCAGAGACCGTCTCTGCGTACATGCAGTGCAAGTGGCTTTCTTGGATTCCTGCTTCCACCGATGCGGACACTACACTACTGAATGTCACCAGTTATTTGATTACGGCACAGGTGGGAGCACTAGGGCTGGTGTCGCTGGGACTGGCTCTGGTGACTCTCATCGCTCAACGTGATGACGCAGGTACGGATGTCAGCGTCTACTATCATCAATCGCTTTCCTTCGAAGTTGTAGCGAGCTGCATCGCGCTCCTGGCCGTTCTGTGCATCCAACTGCTCTGGCCCATCCAACTGCTCCTCCACATGGCTGGACTGGGTACAGCATCGCCATTCTTCAAATGGATACTCCTCTACGTTCACCTCGCGTGGCTCCTGATGAATCTCGGAGGACTCGCGCATTTCATCGCAACCACCTTCGGGTTCGTGCATCGCTCCGAACGCCAGCGTCTCAGGGAGCGTTACACCGCAAACGTCTCCCAGCCGGCTATATTGATGATGAGGCTTAGACAGCAGATCTATTCCGGAGCATCCGTCGAAATTCTCAAGCCGGACGGCGGTTCCGACAGGCTCCCGGCTGCGTTTTTCGGAACCGACATGGGATCCCCTTCCGAGCCGGAGATCGTGTCCGATTTCAAGTCAGGCATGGCGCTAGACGACGTCAGAATGGCGTGGGTCGCATGGGTGCTCCGCCGTTGGCATGATCGGTGTATCAAGGATATGACACGTACGGCACGTCATAGGGCTCCCAACATCCCGGGCCCGACCATCTGGTTCACTCCCGCATTGGATCGACCGTATCGAGGAAAGACCGAATGGTGCCGACGCCGAGGAGGCGTCCGCCTCTCTTGGTTTGAAAGAGCTGTCCTTAAGCACGCGTTTCGTTTCAAGAGGGTGCGCGATGAAGCATGACCTTCCCACCCCAGAGCAGATTCTTGAAGAACTGGCCGACAAGGTAGCGGCGCAGATAGAGCGTTCGGCACCCGTCGCGTTCGACAATGCGATGGAAGAACTGCTCCGATACCATGAATTTCTGCTGTCGTTGAACACTACGCAGCACATGACTGGAGAGGCTTTCAGCTTCGCGCAGGTTTCCGGCGGGGAGTTTTCGCCCCCGCATCTTCGCTGGATAAGGACATATAGACGTCTTTTTGAGCGTGCCGCCGACCGGATTCCTACGGAAAGTCACTTCCTTCGAGTTCTCTCCAGAGTGCCACTGCGCTTACTTGAACCCCAAACGACGGCCGAACTTCCCACGGAAATCATCGAATGGATCATCCGGACCGGGCCAACGATGATGCACCAGGTCGAGGCATGGGTTGCCAGACGGACGACCGTAGAAGTGCTGAAAGGAGCATCGGCCGCACCGCGGCTGGTTCTCGCCGGGGTCGACGAAAAGTCCTATGCCAACGTTCTGCCTGATATCATAGGAAGCTGGGAACGACTGCTGCAGTTGGCACCACACGTATATCGCTGGCGTGACTCCGAGGGCAGCGGCCAGGATAGACATTGGAAGGCCTTCGCAGCCAGCTGGCGTTTCCTCTGGCAGCATCTGTCCAGCACGGCATATTGCCTGGCCCTGGCGGTATGGAACGAGGACGAGGCGGGCGCAAGGTATTTCCGGGAAGCGCTTGTTCGATGGCCGGGCACTCTCGGCCATCGAAACCAGGATCACCTGATGCAATGGGAGAACCTGGTTTATCCGACCGTCATGATGCTCGATTTTACGGGCGCTGTAAGCGCTGCCGCAACGCTGAGATTTGAAAATGCTCTCCCACCAACTGCCGAGGAGCTATTCGACACGGTGATCCGCGCTGCACATCACGACGTTCTTCTTCTGACATCGGCAGTCCTTTTGTCGTGGGCCATGAAAGGAAAGCAGGCATCCGACATCGGAGGAAGGACGGCCCGAGCGCTCCTTCTCCGTGAAGGAGCCGACCAGTTTCATCAGGGACCGGCGGACGACCGCTTGAACTTCCGAACCGTCACCCTGGGGATTCTTCGGATATGGATGGCTTCACAGGACCAATCCGGTCGCTCTTACGATTCGGACTTGGATCGGCTCGTCGAATCTCTGGATGACATGACGGAAGGTAAGATCGTCCCCGGCCGTGTCTATACCCCTTCTACGTTGAATGGGTACGAAGATCTTGTGTCGGCGTTCGCAGCTATATTGACAGCCGCTCTCGCCGACGCCGGCGACCAGAACGTCGCGATCGCCCTCAGAGAACTGTCAGTACGGGACGATAGACTGCCTGGTGCCGATGCTTCGCTCCGCGAGGTCCTGCGCAACCTGGACCAACTAGTTGGCTGTGTCGAACAATTGAGCGATGAAATCGCTCTTGTTCAACCGTCTCTAAGAGGCGCTGATGTGTCCGATCCAAAGGAAGGCCTTGCAAATGTCCTTGAACGGATGCGGCAGGTCATCAGAGAAGAGCGCCAAAAGCACTTGGACGAGCGCGATGTGAGTCCCCGACGCGTCGCGAGCATCCGGGCTTCAATCGAAGAATCGATATTGAAAAGTCCGCAGCAGCATTGGTTCTTCCGGGATGTCGCAGTCCAGCAATCAGCGATCGACATCGGTGAAATTGTCGAACAACGCTTGATTGTCAAGAAAGCGCAGCTCGTTGAGCCGCCGATGGAGGCTCCTTGGATTGGCCTGGAGGAATGGGTCTCGTCGAATTGTAGAGGTCGTGTCGCGTTTCACGCATGGGAGAGCTTTTTGCGCCGACCTCGCAAGGTGGTCGGTGCGCCAGGCTCGGTGGTCGACGAGATTTTCTGGCAAACGGTATCTCTACTTGCCGAGCAACTCCGCGAGGGCTCCGCAATGGTCATGCCAGATGCCGATGCCGACCTCCTTAGACCACTTGTCTATGCTCGAAAAAGGGGGGAATCAAAATTGCGAGTGGAACACCTGGAGGGCTTTGAGGCATCCGGAACGTACATGGCCCATGTCGAAGGCATTGCGGTCCATGGGGGTGGCGATGACTCAAACGGGCGATTGCTTTTCTCGCAACACGCTCTTCGACAAATCGACCACGGTATCATCGAAGGTGGACACGTCACTGTCGAATTCGATCCCGCGGTGGACGCCCAGGTGAGGCTCCGAGTCAAATTTCGCCAGCAGGAGCATTGGTCTGCTGCCCCAATCTTTCAGTTTTCTTCTGGGAGCGACTGACCTCCCGACAATTCGACGGACCTTACGAGTATCGCACGGACAGCGAGCCCGCCTACTGCAGCCGCCGTTGGTGCCCCGGACGCGTGGACCGCGATATCTTCGGTCCGACGACCAACGTTCGCGCGAGCGAAGTCTGGCGTCAATCCCATCTAGCCCAGGACTTTTCCAGTCGCCTGGTCGATCTTGTGTCGCACGATCTGGTCACCGAATACGATGACGTCGTCATCGCCGAAGCCGGAGAGGATGAGTTCCGCTACGCGCTGAGAAACGACCTCGATCGTTCGACGTTCGTGAACCACCCCATAGGAGACATCGATAGCGTCGAAAGGGATTGGCTCCCCGTCCACCACTTTTATCTTCCAACCATTCGAGGGGATGGTAAGTTGCATCAACCGAGGCTCTCCGAGCTCGGTCGCCTCATCAATGCGGTCATTTAGAAACTTTATGAACTGTATTCGCTCCTCGCCGTTTTCGAACACGACTGGATGCCAGCTGCCTACTCCATTTGATATCCCGGCGTTCGCGAATTCGGATGCAAGAAGAAGGCCGCTTGCTTCGCTTAACCGAACGGTTGCCACCGGATTCGTTGGAAGCTGGACCACCAGATTCACCAATATACGTGCGATCCTTCCGTCCATGTCTCGATCTTCGAAGAGCCTGAGTACCGCAAGCTTGATCCCCTTGGAAGCCGCGTAGCGCATTGCATCTTCCGTGAACCCGTCACGAAATCACGATCCCCTCGTCGACGCCCGTGTCCTCGATGACCGAACGGAAATTCCGCACGATGCCAAGGCCGACCTTACTCTCCGAAATATCGAAGTCCTTGCAGTCGATAATGATCCGGCGAGGCTCTCCAGCCTTGTCGATGGTCACATCGATCTGATGTTTGACCGCTGGATCCGCGCCCCGAAGATATCCAGATCGTGGACTACCGTGCTCTCGGCCTCAAGAGCCTTGAAGACAAGGGCCGCAAGCTGTTCATATCGCGTGCCGGCCTTTGTCGTCAGAATACGGTGATACTTGTCATGCAGCTCGTCGTACCGCGAGCGCGCCGAAGAATTTTTCGCCATGTCTTTCCCAACCTCTACCGGATCGTCCCAAGATCTGCCGGAATCCTTCTTCGTTCATTTTACGAAAAAGCAGGCAGGTGAAAGCTTCGCCAAATATTCGACCGCATCGCCTCTATTCACCCTCAATGATCTGCGATCTCCGCCCAATCGAATGCGAAAGAGTCACAGCTTGAATATGAAAGCATATCCTACAGCGTCCACGACGGTATTAGGCGGCCGCGAATAGCGCAGTTTCTTCTTTGAACGAGAACCGCTGTGAAATGCAAACGCTGTCCCTGCTGGGGCCGCGCGACAGTTCAAGGGCCAGCAGACTGTCCTCCGGAAAGGCGGGACTGAGCTCCAGTTTTAGATACTCGAACAGCTGGCGATCATGGACCGCGATCATCACTTGGCGACGATGCTCCTTCGACAAGGTTCTTAGAAGCGCTGCGAAATGGGCAATGTGCACATCGTCCATCGACTGGACCGGATCATCGAGGATGAGCCAAGGCAGGTCAGGGGGCACAGACAGATGGAGTGCGATGAACAAGGTCAGCGCAGCAGTATTCAGATTGCCAGCGCTGAGCATGGCGCCCGGTGTACCGCCGGCATCACCGCCGTCGCGATGTTCCGTAATCAGCCTCGGCTGAAGTCTCTGTGTCGAGGAATCCGGGATCCGAAAGGCCGGCACAAAGGGTTCGCCGGGTGCCAGCCGGACAAACAGATCCCGCCATAGGCGATTGAGTCGATCATTGAACTCTCGACGGATCATTGCCGAGCGCACCCGATCGACAGCGTTTCTGATTTCGTTGCCCTGCTCACGCAAAGCTTGGGCACGAACGAGGGCCTGCTCCGCCCTTTGCCATACGGCAAAGTCGGCTGCAATTTGCACGTCAGCTTCCTTCCGGCGTGTTACCGTCGACCGGATCGCCGCAATCTTGTCGGCACCGGCCCGGCGCGTTGAGAGACGCTGCTCCAGGCGCGTCGCCTGCGCCGTCAGGATTGTCTCCAGCCGTGTGGCGCCCGCAGAAAAGGTCTCGCCCTCTGCGAGCGCTTCAACACCATTTGACAGCGCAAAGTCGTTCAGTGTCTCGCGCGCCGCCGCAAGCGAAACGTTGTGTGTCTCCGCCTGACTTACAACGCGTCGTGCGGCGACGTCGGCCGCACGTAATCTTCCGCCCGTGCGTAAGGCCTCTGTTAGGGACTCGAGCTCAGCGATAAGTGCGACAACTGCAGCTAGGCGCCGATCAAGCTCCGCCAGCATCTCCTCTTCGAGCCTGCGCGCTGCAATCGCTTCGATCTCGCGGTCCAACCGCTCTATGGTCACTTGTAGCTCGCCTCGAGTGCGCCCGAGGGTCAGCAGGCGCTCTGCGGAAGCAGACAGCGACCGCACCTTGCTATGGACATGATCTTGGAGCGAGATCTTGCTGACCTCCCCAAAGTTGCGATCGCAAACCGGACAGATCTCGTCCCCGATGAAGGCCGTCAGCTCAGCAAGCGAGGACCCAAAACTGCCTGCGCTGCTGGACATGCGCCCAACTTCTTCATCTATCGTATCGCGCTGGCGCTGTGCCACGTCGCGCTCATCTATTGCGGTCGCGTGGCGTGCGATATCCGCCCGTGCCTGGCTCGCACGAGTCGAGAGCTGCGTCTGCTCGGTCCTCAAGCGCGTCAAAGCCGCATCTGCGAAATCGCCCGGATCGCTCGGCAGCGAAACGTTAGGAAGCTGGGCTTCGAGACGATCGCGCAACGCGGCGGTCCGGTCGCCATATTCGGCCTCCCAGATTGAGAATGCCCTGCTGGCCTGGTCGGCGTCAACGGATGGCAGGGCCGATCCGGTCGCGCTTTGGGCGGCGTCGATCTCTCGCCGGATCGATGCCAGCCTTCGCTGTTGGTCGGTCAGCCGTGCGAATGCTTCGGAGTCATTTCCCTCCGAAATGGCCGCCTCGACCTCGTCGAGAGCGTCCTCACGCACCTCTACGGACAGCTCAAGTACGGTGCAAACGATCGCGAGGTCAGCAAGGAGACTCTCAATTTGCTTGTCCAGCGTGTCCCGGTTTTTTTTCTGGTCGGACAGCAGTCGGTCGAGACGCGATTTCTCGTTCTCCGCAGCCAACCAGCCGTCGATGTTCTTGCGCACATTGCGGACGTCGGCAAGCGGTTTCAGCCCAGCTTCAAGGGCGTCGAGCCGATCAAGCCCGAGCAGCTTACCAACAAACTGCGCAAGGGGCGACGCTGCGTCGTTCCCGGCGTCCTGGTAGATCTGTAGGAGCTGGCCGAGTAAAGACTGCGGTAAGAAAGCCCGCTCCCGGAAGAACGTGGCATGCTGCTCGTCAAGTGAGGTGATCGATGTGAAACCGGCGGAATTAAAAACAGCGTTGAAACTCCGTTCCTGCGCCCCGGCCAATGTCCTGACAAGAACACTGCCTTCGATCGCCTTGCGATGCAGCAATTGCATTCCGTAGCCAGGATCAGCTCGCTCCAGAGACTGTATCTTTCCGGTCAACGCCAGCTCAATGGCCGACAGAAGGCTCGTCTTGCCGGCGCCATTCTCGCCATGAACGAGCACCACCTTAGCGTCGAGGGGCGCATGCACCTTGCCACGGATACTGCGGAAATTTTGGATGTCGAGGCTCTTAAGGATGAGGTCGTTCATCGCAGTTCCTCTTCCGGTTCGTACTTCAGCGCAGCATTGATAATCAGTGCCGCAGCGTCAGTTACAGCCTGTTCGCCCGTGCTCGAGGCGGCAATTACAGCATCGACAAGGGCCGTCTGGGTACCGGCCGGAAGCGCGTTGACGAGCTGCTCCATGGCCGAACCGCTGCCGTCCGTTGGCTCTGCGGGTGGAACGGGAAGCGTAAGCGGAAGAAGCACGCGAATTCGATCGTCTAGCCGGCGCGCCGCATTTTCGTCTATCGGCGTGCCCTCGGTGTTTAGGCTAATGCCTTCGACCTGTAAGACCCGGCAGGTTTCGGAAAGTATCTCGACCCCTTCGGCCAGCACCGCGCCAGCGAGTATAACGGTCACAACGTAGCGCGAAGCCGTGACATCGAGAGCACGGCTCAATGCTTCGATCCTTTGCCGGACCCGACCGCCGTCCCGATCACCAAAATCTCCTGTCGTCGTATCCACCAGAATTACCAGATCGAGCGCCCGACCGTCGCGACCCCGCATTGCGCCGGTGAAGCTGAACTCGACGCCCGCAATTTTGAAGGGGGTTGAGAGCGCGTAATAACCTGCTCCACGAAGCCTTGCCTGGATTGCCAGGACGAGAGGCGAGCCGCTCATAACATCATCTCCGCGACGAACTCTTGTTGCAAGGTGGCCGCATCATCGCAGCGCGCCAGCAGATTGCCCAGGCTGACATGAGTATCTCCGACGCGACCAGTTCGCCCAGGCGCGGAGCGCACCCGGCGCGGACTTGTACCACCCCCTGCCATTCGATGCCACGTATCGTCGGCATGGAGGACAATCGCATTGTCGTTGGCAAAGGCGCCATTGCTTTGAAGCGCGATGGCATCTGTTGCCGACTTCACAATAAAGAGCGGGCGGTCAGCGCCGTCGGGCCGCGTCGCCCGGGCCGTCATCACCCCTGCTGCAAGCTCATTCGACGCCGGGTGGCTCAACTCCCAAATGCCGGTCGCCCGTCCATATTGAAGAAGCGACAAGGCGACGCCCAATCGGCCCAGTCCCATCGCTTGCGCGTTTTGGTCGGCTGCAATGAGATTGAGAGTCGACTGACTTAGCGTCTCGTAGGCATCCGGATTTGTCGGCAGGGCGCCGCTACGATAGATCGATAACATGCGCGACCAAAGTGCGATGAATTGGTTGACGAAGGCCGTTCGGCTTTGTTCGCCGGGTGCGGGTACCGCGAGCTCCGCAATGTCGTTGCGCATTTCGTTCATAAAAGCCGTCAGCACGACCGCGATTGCTCCCTTTCCCGTTGGCTCGAGGGCAAGTTCCATTAGGCGGACAAGCTTTCCAACGAGGAGCTTCAGGACCAGCGCAACGAGCACCTTTTCACCCCAGGCACGCAGGAGAGTTGCGTCGTGGACGGCGGCCGGATTGGCATTGTATGCATCCCCGTAAGAAAGACGTAACACGTCGCGCTGGCCCTGTTGGATTTGGTTCTCGCAGAAGATATGAGCAGGTGCAGCGGGCGCACAGGGCCAAGGCCAGGCATGTAAGGCCTTGGCGCGGGCAAACAGCGTCTGGAGATTGTTGTCCTGTATCGAAAGTCCGAGCACGAAGGTCTTCTGGGCCGTCGCAAGACCGACAACCGCATTGCACATGGCAGCGAACTCGGCCGTTTCAGGCCAATCCATAATCTGTGTATAGCTTCCAGTCAGGAACCGCCGAAACACCAAAGGTTCATGGGTTGCATGGACAATACAACCATGAAATTTTAGTAGTCGCGCCCGCCCTGCTGGTCCCCGGAGTTGATCGGGGTCAACCACCACCTGGAGGACACCGGGCACGCTATTGCTGAGACGGCTGACCGCAGCTTCGATAAAGCCGTCCCAATTAGCCGAAGCAATAGACTGTACAGCGCCTTCAAGGACAAGGATCGCGATGCACAAATGTTCAGCAGCCGGCGGCGCCGGGTTCTCGAAAGCCTGTCTTATGTCGATCGCATTCCAAAGAACGAAATCGGCTTCCCTGCCGGCGATCCGGATGTCGAGAACACGCGAATATCTTTTCCACAAGCGGTCGATCATCAATTCGTGCTGCGGCCAAAGTGCGAGCGGTTGGGCGTATTGCGGCTCGACCGCCGCCGGATCGACCTCTGCGAGCCCCAGCAATTCCTCAAGGGCCGGCAGATAAGCGGCGGCCGTGCCGGCATCAATTGCGCGCTCGCGAATGTAGTCAAACGCACGTTCGATGAGATTGCCGAGATTTGGCGCCTGCCTCGAAATCCCTGATCCCACCCACAATGCAAATTCGCCATTCTCGAACGCGGCGGCGACCGGAGCGAATTCGGCGTCGAATTTCGCAAGCACTTCTCGCACTGCAATTTCACCGGCTGTTGGAACAAGCGCCACGCTATTCAAAACTCCCCGCGCGACGGATTCGCGTCGCCTTCAATCATTGACCTTATTATTCTCCACATAGTTGTCGAGGGGAAACATTAGATGAATAGTGGGAAGGTTCTCGCACGTACGAAGTCCAGCTTGCTATGAGGCCGACCTTTGCGCATAGCTCACCTAGATAGGCTCTCTTATCCACTCGGAACGAGTGTGGTACGGCTGTGAGGATGGAATGGACCAATCCGCTGAAGTAGGTGCGAGGGCCGAAGGACCTTGGGGCGACCTCGCAATCCATAGCATTGGGTGGAAGGCGTTCCAGGACCTGTGCTCACAAGTCATTGAGGAGGTCCTGAATCGTCCTGTTCAACTTTATCGTGAAGCACAAGATGGCGGACAGGATGCCGTTTTTCTCGCGATACGCGACGGGGAACACTCAGACGCGACAATCCAATGCAAGTATTCGTCCGACAAAGCCCGTCGATTGAAGCCAAGTGATATCACACGTGAACTTGACAGTGTGAAGCAACTTGCCGCAGCCGGTCAGGCAGACACTTATGTCCTCATGACAAGCATGGGCGTCGATGCTCCGGTAGCCGTAGAGATAAGAAACAAGCTCCGTGGCGAAGGGGTGAAGAAACCTCATGTACTAGGAAAAGAGTATCTGATCCGAAAAATCAGAAGCAGCGCAAGGCTTAGGGCTTTGGTCCCCCAAGTCTACGGACTAGGCGATCTCAGTTTGATAATGGACCAGCGCCTCATTGAGCAGACGCGGGCGCTTCTCGAGCAGTGGATACCAAAGCTGGATCGATACGTTCCCACCGCTGCTCACCGGAATGCCGTCAGAGCCCTCGTTGATCACGGCGTAGTGCTCTTACTAGGAAACCCTTCCACAGGGAAATCGACGATTGGCGCGATCCTGTCGACGCTCGCGACTGAGGAGGAAGGTGTTACGGTCATTAAGCTCGCCAGCCCCCGAGAGTTCGAGGACGCCTGGGCTCCCGCGGAGAAGAAGCGCTTCTTCTGGATCGATGATGCGTTCGGTCCGAACAACTTGCGCGACGACTTTGTACAGGATTGGCCAGGGGCGTTCACCAAGATGCATGCGGCAATATCTCAGGGAAACCGCTTCCTTCTGACTTCAAGACGGCACATCTACGAGGCTGCAAAAATTCGACTGGGTGGGCGAAACCATCCGGGCTTCATTGGAGGGGATGCTGTTGTCGACGTTGGCGATCTAACTGACGAGGAGAAAAGCCAGATTCTTTGGAACCACATCGCTTTCGGAAAACAAACCCAGAGCTGGAAGAGGTCGATCAAGGATCAGCTTGCAGCAGCCGCCGCGGTCGATAATTTCCTGCCGGGCATTGCAGAGCGGCTCGGCAACCCAGACTTCACCAAGGGGTTGGGCACCAGCGCGCAAGAAGTCGTGCGATTTATGCGGGAGCCCAAACAGCATCTCATTGACACAATCAACGCCCTTGATCCGCGGCAACGCGCCGGGCTTTTGCTTGTGTATGTTCACCAAGGCCAGCTTTTCAGCGAGGACTTTAAAGACGACGCTTGCAAAGCGGTAGCCGAACTGTCGGACACGGCTTTGCCCCGTATCTTGGATAGCCTGCCAGAGCTTCTGGGTTCATTTGTCACTAAACTTGTGTCGGGCGGACGGGAAATGTGGACGTTTGCTCACCCGACGATCGCGGATGCGCTTACCACCATCCTCGGGGAACGCTCGCATATGATCGCCGCGTTGCTCCGAGGGGCAAGAATCGAAACAATCCTAACGGGCTTCATATGCGAAGGTGCCACCGGGCGTATCGATGCGCCGGTGATCCCGTCGACGTTGAATCAGTTATTGGTCCAACGCCTTTTGGCAGCAGAGGATTTACCGGCCGTAAATCGCAGTGTGTTCTCATTTCTCGCTTTCCGGGCGTCCGATGAGGTCCTCCGAATGGTGGTTGCTGAAAATAAAGCCTATCTAAATCGCGAGACATGGCATTCTGGGCGTGCCGACTACGACCCAAAGATCTGGGTCTACGCACAAGCGCACCATCTGGGGCTCCTTTCCCCCGGACAGCGCCAGTGGGCGGCGAATTATTTAAGGAAGTGCGTGATCGACGATTTGGATCTCGCGTTTCTTGAAATCGAAAGAATCCTCTCACTGATACCGGCCCGCCAGGTTTTGATGATCGGGTTCAAACTTAGCGCTGAGATTCTGCCACGCTACGAGCGAGAGATCGAGAGCGTGTTGGACAATGCAGACGTTGATGAAGACCCGGCAGACCAGTTTGAGCGTATCACTACGGGATTGAGGATTATTGAACAATTGCCGGCCGAGGATGGGCCAACCGCTGCGCTTATTGAGACTGCCCAGGGTGCGGTGCGATCCGCCATCGCCGACATCGAGCGACGACGGGAGGAGAAAGAGGAAGAGGAAGAGGATGCGAACGAGTGGACATTCATAGATGCCGAGCCGAAAAAGCACGCTGAAACTCCCTCCGTCTCGAACGACACCGCGTTGCGCTCTATCTTTTCTGATGTCGACCGCTAGAACAGGGCTGGAAGCCTTGATCGGTGCTAGTGTCATTTGCATTTTATCGTGAGATACCGCACGTAACAGTTTCAATGAGACGGTCTGTCATTCAATTTGAGACTTGGCGCGAAATTGTAGGCGGCGTTCCCGTTCAGACAGATTGTCAGGACGCAAGGTAAAGCATGTTCACTTCTCGCGACGCAGGAAATGACAACCATACAACCTGGTCGCGATTGAAGCTCGGTGGTTTCGCCGGCACTGCGCCGACTTTTGCGATACCATCCCGAGTTGGAACCCCGATCATATGGATACTGCCTTTGAAGCGATCATTGCCCGCCCTCAATCCGAGGGCATCGTATCGGCTTTGTACGGTATCCGGAACCCAACCTGGCCATTCTCAAAAGTGAAGAACATTCCGCCTTCGCCCAGAACATCAACAGCAATGTCACCGAGAGGTTCGAATGCATCCCTTTCCCATTTTCCATATGCTGACCAAAGCCCCTGTAGTTCTGACCTCAATCGCTCGAGATAGGGAGCAAACCAGTGATCATCTAATGCAGCAATGACATCTGGAACGTCGTTGATAGTCTTGTCTTTTCCATCGAGATGACCCAGCAGATAGCACGCCACCTTGGTCAGGTTGGCGTAATAAGATGTCATCTCACCAAGAATTCGTTCATGGTCATGATGGGTGCGATAGGCGCGGATCGCCTTGTTCGCGCGCACCGGCGTTTCTCTTAGGTGATGGATGAAGACCTCGGCATAATCGCTTAGTGGATCACGTCCGAAATTTGCAGAGATGCGGCACGCTCCGTACTCGTCCCAGCAAACATGCGCTGTTCCTTGACGATATGCCTCGTAAACATCCTCGTAGACCGTGTGCAAGAGCGTGTTCGGGTAGGCTTGATCCGTTGCCATGTTGAGCTCGACGTGAGCGCATTCATGCGCAAGCAGATAAAGGGCTTGTGCAAAATCCTGGTGGCCCGACTCAGACAGCGCGTGAATGAAATTCGCATTCAACACGAGATGCGACTTGATCACGCCATCTCGGCGAACAAGCGGGGCCATTGCGACTCCGAGCACGAGTTCCGAACTTGCGGTTAATCGATAGGTAGTCTCATAGCCGCGATCCAGACCCCTAAGCGCTTCGGCGTAGTCAACCGCAATGGTCACGCCGTCGAGAGCAGTCATGTCGACATATCTGCTGATCTCTTGGATGTATGCGCCGACCGTTTCAGCCAAAGTGCGGCCAGCGTTTTCCTCCATGCCGGAAACGGAAATGGAAAAATTGGGGGCACTAACAGGCGGCGCTTCATCAGGCTGGCTCATTGAATGTCCTTATAGATGAGATTTTGCCCACAGGAGCGCTTTCAACGCCGAGGCCCTGGCATCGGCGACAGTCAGATAAATCTGCTTCCCGGTCTGACGCTTTCCACTGTTACGGCGGGCGACCGATACCACGAAGCCATCATCCCGATTGTAGATGACGAGGTTGAAACCTTCGGTATTGATATAGGAATTACCGTTCTGCGAGATCCGCCATGTGCGATCCGCCCAGCTTTTGCGACGCCCACTCAGCCGCCGCAGACCCTTTTCCCGCTCTCGCGGCCTGACGTAATCGTCTTCCATATGTTCGGCACAGATGCAGCCGACGGCCAGCGTTTCGGGATGGTCTGGGTGCTCCATGAAATGAACATAACGGATCTCGACACTTTCGCACATCTCGCACAGTTGCGAGGGCTCCTCTAGATCGTCTATTCCAACACAACTCCATCCTTTGTGTGGAATGGTCTTCTCCGACCATTTGCCCCGACTAGTATGTTCCCCTCGCACGGCAACCCACCCTTCCTGGCCATACGCAGCCGTCAGGCTTTGAAGCCGCCCATCATCGCACGCAGAATGTCTGCCTGCGTGGTGCCTGGCGGCAAAGTATCGGCCGTATACGGAACGCTGATATAAGCCTGACCGTCCGCCTGTGGAGTGGCCTGGACTCCAAATTGTTGCAAGAGATCAAAGCCGAGCGCACCGAGATCGATCAGTGCATCGTAATTTTTCCATTCGCCACGCGTGTCCCAAAGACGGCGCAATTGCTCAGCGAGCCGGCCGATCACGGCGACAAAGGCTTGATCTTCGGTGGGAACGTCACATGCAACGTCACGGAGGATCTTAGTTTCGCTCATGCCGTCCAGATGGCCAATCCAATAGGAGGCAATTCGCAGTGGCTCAAGGATGATAGCGCCTACTTCGTTGAAAACCCGAACAACGTCACGATGCCGTCGATAAGATCGGATCGCGTCACGTACTTTGAGACGGCAACCTATCAGGCGGAGCGCGAGATTGTCTCGAAAGCGGGCCTCTTCCTGGACGGCAAACCCTGCGGACAAGCGGCACACCGCGTACTCGCCCCACCATGCCTCGGCGAAATGCTGTTGATGATCACGTATGAAATGGCCTGAAGGCCGCCAAAAATGCACGCCTGGGAAATGATCCTCGCGATACGCGTTTTCCTCCACGTGAGCGCATTCGTGAGCAATAATCGCAATGGCCGTTCGGAAGTCATCCTCATTGCGCTCCGCCTCCTCAATGACGATCGGGCAGATTGGTCCTGCAGAAAAAACGATGTGTGTTTTGACCAGACCATCCCGCATGACAACAACACCCTTGCCCACGCCAGCAAGACCTTCATCGTTCGTGCGGGTCTCGGGTGGAAGTCCTTCCACACCACGATCAAGGTTTCGAAGTGCCTCATCGTAATCGACGGCGATAGTCACTCCATCGAGCGTACTTATGTCGATGTACTGGCCCACCTCTCGCAAGATATGAAACATTTCTCCGCCAAGGCATTCTGCCCCGTACTGATTAGTGAAACCTTGCACCGATACCTGGATGTTTGGCAGGGTAGACACTGGCGCGTCGTCTTGCTCTGAATCGGTCGTACGGATGGCTGTTCCCTCGCTATCTATGCAAGTTTATTGTTCCTATTTAAGGTTGCAGCTTCCTACATTCAACTGGTTGCGGAAGCTCATTGGATTACTTCACAGGAATTATTTGAAGACCATTAGCAACGGCCCGGATAGAAGCTACGCAATAACCTCATCTTGAGGATGTGCGCTTTTGCGTCGAACCAAGTTTTGGGCATGGAGACTTACCTGGAAACCTATTCGCTGAATCCCCGCATCGTCTACATCTTGCCGGTTCCCGACGGCGAGCCTGAAAAAGCCACCCCACTACAGGGGTTCGCGATGAGCCTTTGCTTGAATTCAAGAATGATGCGAGCGGCTGCATCCTTGCCTTCCAACGTTTTCGCCCTGTGCGAAATTGGACAGAAGACTTTCGCTGCCCGACGTATCTGTGGCGTCGATCCGGTCAATGTTGTCGCAATGTCTCCGCGCGCCATTCGTTCACAGTATCCGCCTCCTTCCGCACCATTCAATATTCTTCTGCTCCCTAAAGACCAGCGTCCTCAGGACTACCGGGAGTGGGCGAGCGCGTGCGAGGTCGCGCCGCTGATCGTTGCTGAACCGGGAGGAGACATTAGCTGGGCTGAACTCAGCATTGAAGCTATTCGAACCTATTGCCTAGAGATCTGCAACCAGCTGCCTGCCTGGGTCGATGCCGGCGATGTCATGGATGCCAAGGAAGCGCTGACATCATGGACGGAGCCAAAGAGACGAGAACTCGGGTATAAAATCAAAGGGCATGCTTCAGTCACGCCCAACCTGATGGCACTGGACGCTTTAGGGTTTGAGGATATCGGCATCGAACCGTTCGATGACATCGCGCGTGGCCCTGATCCATACGTCGAGCAGATTGTTAGAACGAGTGAAACCATTCTAGCTGAGAGACGGGCAATCGACACCAGCGGCGGATCTCACGAATATCCCCACTTTCCTGACATTAATCTTTTCAGTCCAGCGATGTACCCTCATGTTGCGGCAATGCGGGCACCCGACCACCTCGTGGGCGCGGAGAAACGCGCATTTTTCACGGCCCGCGATATGTTGGTCCAACAGACGGGTTATGCCTACACGGCGACCACTGATCATCAGAAGGAAGTCATGTTCGGCGCAAAAGTTGAGGATCTGCGTACTGGCAAGGCAACGCCCTCACCACACCCCCTGATGCGAATACGCCAATTGGAACTCGCTGTTTTGACCGACGCAGTCGGTATCTTTGCAGCGTCGGATTTGTCTGCAACGATCCGGCTTCCGCATGCCGCGAACACTGCATCAAAGACGGTACGCTCCTTTGCCGAAGGGTTTAGGACTGACGTAACGCATTCAAAAAGGAGGCTTGAGAACTTTCGGCAAGTCCAAATTGCTATCGGCAGCGCAGTTCCAAACGCGTTCCTGCCGATTGTCCGAGATTCTCGTGACGGGGTCCGGATCATAGCCGATGCGCACCTGGAGTGGCTCGATATAGACGGCCTTCCTTTGTCGATACGCAAGAACGTATCGAGGCTGCCCGTCACGCCAGGCAACTTACTCCTTGGCCAGATGGCTCCCCTTCCCCTGATTCATCTTACACCCGAAGACTTCAGCAAAGTTCTCATCATAAGTGCGCTCAAGCGCGCCGATCCGATCCGGCCGATGTTCGAACAGGCTTTCGAGGTGTTTGGCAAGCACTGGGTAGACCGCCTGAAGATTGAAGTCGTGGAGGTTGCCAGCGCAGACCAACTTGTTGAGGTGCTGAATGCGTTCGATGGTCCGCTGGTGATCTTTGACGGCCACGGAAGTCATCGCGAAAATCATGCCGGTGTTCTCCACCTGCAAGATGAGACTTGCGACATCTGGCAGCTGCAAGGTCGCCTGCATCGGCCGCCGCCAATTGTGGTGCTGAGTGCTTGCGACACTCACGCCGCGGCGCGCAACCACGCCACAGTAGCGAATGGATTTCTCGCGATAGGATCGCGTGCCGTGTTGAGTTCCGTGTTTCCACTTGAAGCTCGACAGGCCGCGATTTTCGCCGCCAGGCTAATCTTCAGGGTTTCAGATTTCATTCCGGCCGCGATCCGTCTGTTCGATCGAGCTTTAACCTGGACGGAAGTGGTATCTGGAATGCTGCGAATGCAGCTCATGACCGACTTTCTACGCTTATTGGCCAGAGAAAAGCTGATCAGTGAAGAGAGCTACATCGAGATCCATCAGCTTGGAAACCAGGCGATCAATGGGATGTCTGACACGCCATTCGAGGATGTCCTTGACCTCCTGGAGAAAGCCGGCGTGACGAAGGAAGTGGTAAGAACGCGATTGGAACTGGCTATCGCCAATTCAAGTGTACTCGCATATCTCAATATCGGACGGCCCGAAACCATCTTGATTGACAGCGAGGAACGCATAAGAACCAGCGAACAACGTTGAGCTCGTCACCGCCGACAGACGCTGGGGATTGACTTGGGTAGACCGCCCGAACGTCTTCAACCGCCATCGCCTTCACATGCCGACCACGGATCTTTGGTGTACTAACGACCGCAGCATTTCTTGTATTTGACACCCGAACCGCAGGGGCAGCGTTTGTTGCGTCCGATCTTCCATTTCGGCAGCAGGCCTGAGAGCCGCGGGCGGAATTGGTGTCGGCGGCACGCGCCTTTGCAGCCATACACGCTTGGCGATGATGTTGTCGACGAAACGACGCCGCTTCGGCGGGTGAGAACAAGATTAGTGCGAAATTGTACGTTTAGCTCTAAAAGTGATGCCCAAGATGGACATTCGTTGCCAGAATTGGGTCTCAAATAGGACCTCTCTCTAAAACTTCATATTCAGCACAGGCGGTAAAGTACGGAAAATATGCAGGAATTCGGTTAGCGTACGATTTCGCACTAATCTTGTTCTGGCCCCTCTATGACAGTCCCTCTGATTGGAGGGCTCGATGTCCTGCCGTTCCACCGCATTGCTGCGCGGCGGAATGACCACCGCGGCGCCAGCGCTGTGGTTGGTGACGGCGTCGTAGGTTGGTTTGCCGTCATAGGCACCATCGGCGGTGAATTGGTCGATCGGACTGTCGATCTGGTCGAGCAGCGGTTCGACCTGCGAGGCGTCGCCGGTATCCTGGTCTGTCAGGGTGTGAGCGATAATCTCGCCGCTGTCGGCATCCAGTGCCAGGTGCAGTTTGCGCCAACTGCGACGCGACCTGGCACCATGCTTTTCTTCCAGCCACTGGCCAGCGCCATAGATCTCGAGCCCGGTACTGTCGAGGAGGACGTGCACAGGTCCTCCTTCTGCTGAAATAGAGCGCCCTTGCCGTCTCTCAGACGATCGCCCCGTCCGTGCCCGTCGGCTCAGCGTCGTGTGATCGGGTAGGGCAAGGTCCAATTCCATCAGACCCAGCACCGATGCCAGCAAGCCCTCTGTCTGACGCAGCCGCAGGCCGAACACCACGCCCAGCGTCAGAGCGGTCTCGATGGCCAGATCGGAATAGCGCGGCTGGCCGCCATGGGTCGTGCGCTTCGGCGCCTGCCACTGCGACAAAGCTTCCGCGGTCATCCACAGCGTCAGGCTGCCTCGCCGGCGAAGACCAGCCTCATACTCCGCCCAGTTCGTCACCTTGAACTTCATCTTGCCGATACGATGACGGCGGGCAGCATTGTGTTTGAAAGGCATAGCGGTGACTGGGCGTTGTTTCGATCGCCGCTTCCATTAAAGCGTAACCGATAAACGATCGGTGCACCAATGCCCGGCTGACCGCCGCGCGTCGTCCGCCTCGGCGCTTGCCACGACGACAACGCTTCGGACGTCACCCATAGCGTCAGGCTGCCGCGGCGGCAAAGCCCAGCCTCATATTCACGCCAGTTCGTCACCCTGAACTTCATCTTCTCAATGCGGTGACGGCGAGCGGCATTGTGTTTGAAAGGCATCGTTGCGAAAGACCGGTTGTTGCGATTGCCGCTCACCTACGCCAACGCGATTAACGATCCGCGCACCAATGCCCCGTGGAGCCTAAGCAAGCTGAATAAGCTAAGCTTTACGACGCAAAATCAATTCATCGTCGACACGCTCCCCAAGCCATTCACCGGAGATCTCTTCATTGATTCGCGAAAGTTCCTGACTATCGATTCCACGCACGAAGATCCGGCCGCTTTTTGGATGGTGCTCGGTCAATGTAGGGAGCATCGAAACAACGTTTTCAACACTGCCTCCGACATCGATAAACACTGTAACCGACGAGAAATGTTTGCTGCTTCTCATGGTTTCGGCTAGTCGGGTGTTTTCGGGAGTCTTGACCATCCAGATATGTCGGCCGTAGTCATTTTCTTGAACAGTGAATTGCGGAGACAGCGACAGAACAACTTCATTTTGCAATGGATTTTCCTCATCAATAGCCCGGCGGAATTGGAAGCCCCTCAAGACGGTCATCGTTTGTGGGTCCCTTCCAAAAATGGAGGTGGGGCATTCCCGCGCCGTGATCGTGGTCCAGATCTATATCACAGAAAGGACCTCCCTGCATGTTGTAGATCCTGATCTGCTTTCCCGGTCGCGTAAGCACGCCACCTGGTGGTCCATTTAAAGGGAGACTTTGAGATGCCAAGCCACCCGGATCGATCTTGGACAAGGGATTTGGTTTGACGTACCGATACAAATTCTCAGGACTATCGCTTCGCTCGGCTGTTGGGTCCCGGGAAGCCCATCGCCCGGTCGTTTGATCGTAGGGTCGGTATTGAGTCAGTTTCACGCCGACGTTTTGGCGATCAAACATTTGAGCAAAGCCAAAATCGACGATTGAGTCGGCGGCTAGAGGCCGAACTCCCCAGGGATCGAAATCGTAGGTTGGCGCACTTGCTGTGCTCTCAAAGACCCGTCGCACTGAGCCGATCTGATCGATGCCGTAGTAAAGCGACGGATTCGTGGCTCCAGCTTTGTACTCGCCCTCATCAAAGTAGCTGCGGGTCATCGCATATGAGGCGTCACGGGCCTGGCAAAGCTTGCTTCCGCACCAGATGTATTTCGAGGCGACGGTGCTTCCGTCACCAGCGGGTGTATCATCAATCTCGATGCGGCGACTGAGCCCGTCATAGGCAAACTGCGTCTGTTTGCCGGGCTGAGCAGGATAGCTGATTTTGATGAGACGATTTTCAGCGTCCCACCCGTAGGTTCGTTGGCCGTCGGAGAGAAGATTGCCGTTGGCGTCATAGCTGTAGATCTGACCAGATACCTGCGTGATCTCATTGAGATTGTTGAAGGACACGGTCTGCGCAATGGGATTGGGCTCTGCAACACTCGCATCGCTCTCCTGCGTAATGCCGGTGATAAAATTCTCGGGCGAAGTTTCGAAGGTGAAGTTCGTGAACTGACCCGCGGTCAGCCCGGTGTTGGCGATGCCAGATAGACGCCGGTCATGGGTGTTGTCGAGATAGTCCCAGGTGGTTTTCAGGCTCGAGGTCGACGGCAGCAATTGCCTGACCGTAACTTGGGGTGTCTGCCCAAGATAGCTCAGCTGAAAGGCGCCAAGGTCGCTGGAATGATTGATGACACGACCGATGGCATCGTATTGGAACGCCTCCACGCCACTTCCGGAAATCTGTCGGTTTGCCGCTCGCCCCAATGCGTCATAGCCATAGGCGATCGTGTGAGAGCAACTCGGAGCACCGGTTGCGGTGAAGCACTCCTGGGCAAGCTGTTGGGCGCCGTCGACGTAAGAAGGGTTGTAGGTATAGGTCGTCGTTCCTGCACCATCTGTCATCGACGTCGACCGAACGAAATAGGGATCATAGGTAAGGGACACGTTTGGCGTCGGGTTGACCGCGTTAAGATAGGTCAGACCGGTTAGATTGTTGTCGATCGCATAGGCATATTGTTTGGTCTGGCCCAGCGCATCGAGAACGCTCTTAAGACGGCTGGTCGTGTTTTCATAAGTGTAGGTGAGAGCGCTGCTGTCGGCGTAAGTCTTGGTTGTCTGCCGGTCCTGCACGTCGTAGGCCCAGGACGTCACGTTCCCCTTCGGATCGGTCAGAGAAACGAGATTTCCTGCCGGATCGTAGCCCAGCTTTGTTGTCTGCCGCATTGGATCGACAACACCGATCAGCCGCCTATTGGCGTCATACTGATACTGCCAAAGCCGTTCCTCCCGGTCCTTATAGGAGACCAGCTCCAGCCTTTGATAGGTGTAGCGAGCCGATGTCCCGTCCGGGTAAGTGATTTTGGTGATACGGTCGGCAGCGTCGTAGTCGAATGTGACCATCCAACCCTCGGAATCGGTATAGGTCCGCACACGGGCAAAGGCATCGTAGGTGTAGCTTGCCGCAGTGGCATTGTTGGCATTCGTGACCGATGCCAGAGTTGCGTTGGCGTCATATTGATACGTGGTCTTTTCGCCAAGCGCGTCGGTGAACGAGGTCATTTGGCCGGCAGCATTATATTCGATCGCGCTCGTGCGACCCGCCGCATCAGCATAGAAAATCGGCCTATGCTGCCTGTTGTAGATATATTGAGCGAGCGTTGAGCGCGTGCCAAATTCACTCGCCTGACTGACCGCTGCAACGTCAATGCCATCGGTATAGGCATAGTAGGTGATGCGTCCGGACGGATCGGTCGCCTGCGTGATATTCCCGTTGCTGTCGTAGGAAAACGTGCTGATCTGCGATGTGCCGTCGTCCAGCACGCGCCCAATGCCGGTCGGCTTGTTATAGGTGCCGCCAAATGGAGTGCCCGTCGCGCTCGTCTGACCGGGATAGGTGTACCAGACACGGTTCTCCAACGGATATTTTTCGCTCTCGATCGCCGTACCTTTGATGGTGGATCCCGGCATGTGCACAAAATGCCGGATCCTGGCCTTCGTGTAATCGCAGCCGCCTGTGTCGGTGCAGCCGGCGCTGATATAGGCACTCTTGTCCCAGTGGAAGCTATTGCGATAGGTCAAATAGGCATTCGTCAGTGGAAGCGGCATGCCTACTGGAACGGTTGCACTTGGGTCGCTTGCGGGGATTGGAGCAGGCTCCAACCATTCCTCACGCTCCTTATTGCCGAGTGGATCCGTGACCTGCACGAAGCGCGGCGGAGTTGAGGTTCCCGGAGCCGTATAGCTGAAACGGGTCGTACCATAGGGCGTGGTAAGACTGTTGATCAACGAGTTGGCGTCATAGGTGAAGCTCGATGTGAGACCGATGATGTCGGTAATCGAGATGAGGCGTCCCTGACTATCGTAGGTGAGCGTTGCACCGCGGCCAAACGGATCGGTGATCTTGCTAACCAGCAGCGGCCTGCCGGGCACGTTGTAGCTGAAGGTCGTATCACGCCCGACAGCATCGGTGATAGAGGTCAGCCGCTTCTGGCTGTCGTAGTGCAGGGTTGCGGCATTGCCTTGCGGATCAATGACCTTGCTGAGAAAGATCTTTCGCGGATAGGCGGCGCTGCCGTCGGATTGCTCATAGATTTCCATGCCGCCATTACGCAGCTGTCGGCGATAGCTGACGGGCGACTGCGAAACCAATGAGAGGATCGCCCCGTCCGTATCCTCTGCGGCGAAGGTTTTGCCGACGGAATCATAGCCGATGTAGTAGAATGCGCCGCCTTCGCCCATGATCCGAGAGACGTTTGCTCCGGCATTGGTGGGGTCGTCGATGATGTAGCTCGACCAGCTCAGCGACCATTTCTGGCTGATGTTGAAGTAGTCGAAATTGGCGGGCTGGCTGTCCTCGCGTTGATTGTAGCTGATGCCAATCTTCATCGATGGACCGATTGGCGGCACATAACCGACAGGCGTGTCCGAGAGTGCGACGCTGACGCTGGATTCCTTGATGCCGACGACGCAGAGAGGGCATTTATTGTTGTTATTGTCGCCTGTGGCACCGGGCCATGGAGATTTATTGCCATCGCCACCCAGCCCGTCCGAACCGCCAAGCCAGGGAATATTGGGATCAGGGGGCGTTGGTCCATGGCTGCTTGTTTCTGGGTCGCCGGCATCACCTTTGCGGGTGCTGTTGGTTGATCCCTTGCCATGGATTGCCGCGGCCTCCGTCAGCGAGACCGGCTGCCACGTCGCACTGGCCATCTCGCTGGCCGGCACCAGAAAATAGCCACTTGCCTCCGTGTTCAGCGCATCCTGCGTGATCCACATGTCCGTATTCGGAAAGACAGCGTCCTCAACATGATAGCGACCGTTTTTCTTGCCGACGATCGCTGCAAAGTGACCAACTTTCCAGTGAACGACGGAGGGAACGGGGATAGTCTCGTCCGGCGTCCGATGGATAAGGCGATAGTCGAACTTCAAACGATCAGCCAATCCCCCGAGTTCAGCGAGCGTCGTGCCATCCGACCCGGCATTGTAGAACTGCAGATAGTTGAGTTTATCCGCGCTGACGTTCTGACTGAGCAGAAGCGCCCGCAATGCCAGCGGTCCGCAGTTGAACAGGTGCCGCGGATCCACCTTGACGAGCGTCAACATCTCGCGGGCGGTCTGAATGGATTCCGTGGCCGGCCCGGACACCGGTCTCGGCCCGATCTGACCAAAAAGCGCCGTCAAATCGTCGGTTCGGCCAAGACTGGCGTCAAGGCTGGCAAGTTCGCCGACGGCACGATCGACAAGGACACGGGCTTCAGGAGACGAGGCGTCCTGCCCTTCGGCCCAGGCTTTCTGCCACGCATCGATCGCGCGCGAGAAATAGCCGTCATGAAGGTACGAAAGACCGACATTTGTCCAGAGCGCTGTCGACCAACCGCTATGAGGATGTCTCGACAGAAAGGTCATGAGGCTTGAAAGGTCAGATGGATCCTGCCGACGACTGAAGGCATTAACGGCTGCCGATAGATCTCCATCCTCACTTGCGGCCGTAGACCTTGTTCTGACCAGGGGTTCGGCCAAGCCAGTTGCGATTGTCATCACGGCGGCCGGTACCAGAGGCGCCGCGGGGGCCCCTGTGCCCATTGACGTCAACGCGAGAAGGAATAGCCCTGCTGCTCCGGATTTGAATGCAGACATCGTCGAGATCTCTCGTCAAATTAATGGAAAGGCATTAGGCGGAAGCCGCTAAGCGGTCCCGATCATGGCTGCGTCCACAAGATGCACCCCCAGGAACCCGAGCCCCAGATTGCGTCGGCAACCCCATTCGTCCAGTTGACCCCGCCCCAGTCTACCTGACCCCAAATGGGCGGAGATGCGTCCTTGACCGCGGTCTGCTGGGACGAGCGATTACCATTCGGGTCATAACCGTAGAGGATGCATTTTGAGCTGTCATAGAGACCCGTCGTCAGGCGTCCATTGGCATCGTAGCCGAACTGGCTCGATTTGGAGTCAGCGAAGGCCGAGAGCGCGCTCGCCAAAAACGTAGTCGAAACAATTATCTGGAAGCCGAGCCTTGCGATCATCGGGACAGCCCTCTGCAAATTTGTTAACCGTCACACAAACTGCATCTTTTAATTTTATTTTCTTAGACTTAGCTTTCGCGGGAATTGCAGGATATTTCGGAGATGATCTAGGTTGTCTCCGGTGGATTTTTTGCTAATCCCTGATGATTAAGTAGCATTCGCATATAACAATCACAATTACAACTCGGCAAATCGGGATTTGCGCCATATATTTCTATGCTTAATTTCGGAAATATCGTATTTCCGGAAGATTTGTACTAGTTCTATTTCAATATATAGTAGAAGTAATGGAAAAATATCGATTATTATTTTTTGATGTTGACGCCGTTTTATGATTTATGCGAAGAAATTTCATCTTCCGCATGTATTTCTGCTTTCATCATCTCCTGCGAGGACGACAGCCAATGCGACCGGAAAGCAACCTTGCACTGCAATTATTAATTTGCACTCTTGCTATGTCGGTTTCGTCGCCAGTGATGGCCACGTGCAGCGTTCCCAATATACTGTCCAACGGGCAGACGGCCGACGCGACCCAGCTCATGCAGAATTTCTCCGCCGTTGCCACTTGTGCAGATGCAAGCGCAGCATCAGGAGATCAAAACACGGTTCAATTCAAGACATCGGGCGGCAATCTAAGCGGCATTGCATTGTCCGATGGCCAGCTTGCTATTGGAACGACCGGAGCGGCGCCACAGGCCAAGACCCTGACTGCTGGACCCGGCATTGCGATCACGGCTGCTCCTGGCGGCATTACCATTTCGGCAACGGGCAATGGGTCGGCAAACGCGGTTGATTGGCTGAATGAAGCGGCCATCATCAGGCCCCTGGCCACCAACTTTTCCCTCGTCACGTCGACTGCGGCACCCGCTGGAGCTTCGTTGGTGGCGACCGTCCGAGGCATGGCGCTCACGACCGCATCCGTTGCCAACGGCACCGGCGTCATGGCCGAAACCGCCACGCCCAGCAGTCATTGGCAAGCAACAATGCTTGCGGTCTATTCAGGACCGCTTTCAACCTATAGCCTTCCTGCAATTGCAGTGCGCGACTCGATTACCCATCGCGCCGTGGAATTCGGCATCAGCGGCATGAGCGCGAGCGCATATCAGTTTTCCTATGCCAGAAGTGTTGGCGGGCAAGGATTGGACACTGTTGTGGCTCAAACGGCAGTCACGGACATCGGCCTCCCCCCACCTTCACAACCGATCTGGTCACGCCTGACGTATGATGGCACGAACCTCTCGTGGTCGTTTTCGCGCGATGGCGAAGTGTTCAGCACAGCATTCACGGTTTCGGCGGTCGACAATTTGACGAATCTCGATCGCGTCGGCCCCGCTGCTTTATTTCAGCAACCCACGCACCCTGGTTGGCCTTCGGCTTACCACATCCTCTCCTGGCGTCTTGCCACCTTGTGACACGACATTTGCCATTCCAGCATTGAGGTCTCTCATGCCCAAAGCTTCGTTAGTTGCCTCGGTCTGCGCCTCCGCGTTTTTTATGGCGTGTGGCACGGCTTTCGCGCAGTGCACGCTGCCCAATCAACTTCAGAACGGGGATCTGGCTGATGCCGCAAAAGTGGCGGCCAACTTCAGCGCGCTCGCAAATTGTGCCGATGACCAAACGCCGAGCGGTAGCGCGAATGCGATAGTTTACAACGGTGGCGGATCGCTTGCGGGTGCAACACCTCTCGCAGACGGTCAAGTTCTGATCGGATCGACTGGTAATCCTCCACAAGCTGGCACGCTGGCCGCGGGATCCGGTATCGCTATAGTCGATAATCCGGCATCGATCACGGTCGCTGCGACGGGCAGTGGAACAGGGTCCAGCGTCGATTGGCTCAACACGGCTGCGGTGGTTAAACCCAACATCTCCTCGTTTATTATGCGTACGAGCACAACACCACCAGCCGGTGCGACGCTGTCTGCAACCACACGAGGGATGCTGCTATCTGTCAACTCTAGTGCTAATAATGCCGTCGTCATGGCTGAAACCCCGCTTCCGGCCGGCAACTGGCAGGCTACCATGCTCGCCGTTTATACCGGCCCGCTTACCACATACGTCGAGCCCTCAATCACGGTACGGGATGCTACGTCCAATCGGGCGGTATCATTTTCAGTGGGTGCGATCGGTAACGCCTACAGATTTGATTACGTCATCACGTACGGCGGCGTCGGTCTCGACTCGAATGCCGGTGATTCAGCGATTCAGGATGTCGGCTTCTCCTCACCAAGTGAACCAATATGGTCCAGGCTAACTTATAACGGCACGAACCTTGTCTGGTCGTTTTCGCGCGACGGCGAGAACTTCACAAATGCGTATTCCGTGTCAGCAACGAGCTGGATCAGCCATTTGAGCGCGATTGGTCCTGCCGTCCTCTTCTACCAGCCAACTCATCCGACCTGGAACAGCGGGTACCATATTCTGTCCTGGAACCTCGCCTCGCTATGATCACCAAGAAAGCCGGAGTCCTGTCATGGATAAGAAGCGCTATCTGATATCACTCGCTTTCCTTCTCGGTATAGCCGACGCGGCGTCTGCCGCATGCACCGTACCCAATCAGATCGTCAACGGCGGCGTGGTCGACAGCGCCCCCGTCATGGGTAATTTCAATGCCATTTCGACATGCCTGAGTGCAAACGCTCCAGCGGGGACGGAAAACAGCATTCAACTTGATAATGGTAGCGGAGGGTTTGCGGCGGTCGGGCCTTTGACCGATGGCGAGTTACTGATCGGAGCAACCGGTGCGTCGCCGAATGCGACAACCTTGACCGCAGGTACCGGCATTGCAATTGCGAACTCTCCAGGCGGTATATCGGTTTCGGCAACTGGCACCTTGGGCGGCGGCGGAGCCGATTGGTTGAACGGCACTGCTGTTGTCAAGCCAACGGCAGCGAGCTTTGCGTTACAGACATCTACAACGCCACCAACTGGCGCGACATTCACAAATACCACTCGAGGCATCGCACTTTCAGCATCTGCTGCCGTAAACTCAGCGGCGATGATGGCGGAAACGGATGTGCCGTCGGGCCATTGGCAGGCGACAATGCTTGGGGTCTACACGGGAAGCCTCTCCAACTTTACCTTGCCGTCAATCGCCGTTCGGGATGCAGTCAACAACAAGGCCGTCGAATTCGGTATTAGCGCAAATGGGCTGGGCGACTACCGCCTCGACTATTACATTACGTCGGGTGGCATTGGTCTTAACAACCGTGTCAATGATATTGCGAGCCAGGATGTAGGTTTGCCTCAACCCGCCCAGCCCGTTTGGCAGCGATTGACCTATGATGGCACCAATTTGATCTGGTCTTTCTCCCGTGACGGCGAATTCTTCATCCCAGCCTATTCGGTTTTGGCCTCAACCGCTCTGACTAATTTGAGCAAGATTGGCCCGGCCGTCATCTTCGCTCCAAACATTGCGCAAACCTGGTCGGCTTCGTTTCAGGTGTTGTCATGGAGCGTCGTCAGTCTCTAAGGTCAGAGGTCGGGGGAGGTCGTCGTCTGTTGTCACAGATTGGTCGAACGGTCCGAGCAACGCTCAACAACGTCACAAGTCCCCTTAGCCTCTCAGTAGATGCGATCGGATTTGTTGAGAATGATCGCCTTGATGGGCATCGAACCGATGACCCACAAATTGGGTTGCGGTCTGCAGCTTCGGCGATAGACTGGCAGCCGCCACTCTGCGTAAACTGCTTCGACCAGGAAAATTGTTCGTCCTCAGGAAAGCGCGCCGGGTCGAATCCAGAAAAGGTCTAAGCAGGTAATATTGGCGAGGCACCAATCCCAGCAAAGCCGCGAACTCTCGCCACCTTCAAAAAGTTTCAGATCCGGCTCACTCGCCGACAGAAACGGCGTCGTGCCATTCGACAGGTCAGTCCTGGTTTTGCCTTGACTCATTTCGGCTTCAAGAGCTAGCTGACACGATAGAATCTCTGATTGGGTGACGATCATGGACGTAGAAAAAGCCATCGCGCTGGTCACCGCTGCAGGCATCGAACTCACCGATCGCCGCCGCAACAGCAACGACGACGGATGGTCTGTTAGCTTTGCGAATGGAGCGATGCTTGAAGTGCACGACAGCGGCAAATTGTTCGCATCCGGCAATGGCGCCGACGCCGTCGCCAAGCTGCTCGCGCTGCCGGTCGAAACCGGAAACAGCTAGACCGCAATTGCGCCCGGCATATGCCGTGTGATGAGGCCATTGATCGCCTATGCGACCGCCCCGGTCTCGCTCGGCGGCGGCATCATGGCGTTTTCGTCGGACTGTAGCCGTCCGTCAGCGTGTTCAGGAATGCGACGACATCATCGATCTCGGACGGGCTAAGCGCCGGTTTGTCGCCGGGATGGCGATCGAAAGGCGGGTCCATGTTAACGTTCGTCTTGGCCGCCTGCGGCAGGTCGTCATATTTGTCGATGCTGCCGTCGGCGCGATGCGCATACCAATGCCCCGGATCTGTTTCCCGTTCCACATAAAACTCTACAGCCTGGCGCAGCGAGTGGAAAACGCCGTTATGGAAGAAGGTCTGACGCAGCGCGACATTGCGCAGCGTCGGCGTGCGAAAAAGACCGCAATACTCCTCCCGGGCCGCAAAGTCGGCGCGGAGCGGGCCGCACAGGCCGAGATCGAAATAATGCGAATCTTTGTTGGCGGGAATGTCGGGATTGCGCGGCACGCCGAGTGCGATCAGCCCGTAATCGGTGAACTGTGGCGGCGTGCCGTCATTGCCGCGCTGGCTGACATGGCATGACGCGCAATTGCCTTTATCGGGCGCCTCGAACAGATCGCGTCCCCTCGCTTCCTGCGCGTTCAGCGTCGCCTGCCCGGCGAGCACGGCATCGAATTTGCTCGAATAGGGATAGAAGGTCCGATAATCCTGCTCGAAGACCTCAATGGCCTTAAGCGCGGTGCTGTAAACGGTCGGAGGATCGGCCTGCCGGTCCGGGCCGGCAATCGCGGCGATCGCCTTCCCGTATCCGGCCGCAAGCAACCGGCGGACGACCTCGGCGTCATCCTTGTTGCCCATCTCGAAATCCGACAGCAGCGGAATCTTGGCCTGTTCCCGGCCGCGGTCGACGCGCCCGTCCCAGGTTAGGCCGCCGGTCGGGCCGTTATCGATGCTCTCGTCGGCGTCGTCCTCGGATTCGAAGAAATGCTCGGCGAAGGGAGGAACGGCCTGCAGATATTTGAGGGATGGAACGGCTCTAACGCCCGGCTGGTGCAGGTCTCCGCCGCCGAGCTGCACGGCCAGGGCGTTCGGCGGGCCGAAGGCATGGCCGGGATCATGGCAGGAGGAACAGGCGACCTTGCCCGAAGCTGACAGGGACGGATCGAAAAACAGCGCCCGTCCGAGATCGCTCAACGCGTCCACCTGCCGACGGGCCTCGGCGCGGGTGAGCCCCTGCCTCGCAACGTCGGCGGACGGTGCGGGCGAATTTTCCGCTGCAAGGGTCGCCGTACCCATGCCTGCCATTGAGACAATCAGCAGCATCCCGGCCCAGCGCTTTGCCCTTGTGCCGTGAAGGGATTTCATGATTAGCTTCATAGATGGCATTCTGCGGCATGTCTTCAGCGGCTGACAAGGCATGACCCCGGGAGCATGGAAAGATATCAACAAACGGGCGGCAAGGGGACACCAGGAATGCGGGCGACATTGATTTTGACAGCTTCGACAATCGGCCTTATCGCCGGCTCGCTCAGCTACGCCCAGGCTGCCGGTTCCAGCAACGATCCCGATCTGAAGGCGATCGACACCATAGTCGTGATCTACGCGGAAAACCGAAGCTTCGACAACCTCTATGGGAACTTTCCGGGCGCCGATGGACTTCAGAATGCCGCCAGCACCGCGCTCGTCCAGCTCGACCGCGACAACAAGCCGCTGGCGGAGCTGCCGCCCGTCTGGGACGGTATGACGGCCAAGGGCATCGTGCCGCCGGTGACGCAGGCGCAGACCGAGCATCTGGCGAACCGTCCCTTCTGGGTGGACGACCCTGCCGGCTTCAACCTGCCTCTCGGCACGATCACCCACGATCTCTGGCATCGCTTCTACCAGAACCAGATGCAGATCGACGGCGGCAAGAATGACAAGTTCGTGGCCTACGCCGATGCTGGCGCCATGGTGATGGGCCTGTGGGACGGTTCGAAGACCGCCATGTGGAAGGTGGCGCAGAAGTATACGCTCGCTGACAATTTCTTCATGGGCGGCTTCGGCGGCTCGTTCTTCAACCATCAATGGCTGATCTGTGCCTGCGCGCCCTATTATGCCAATGCCGACACCAACCCCGCCAAGCCCTCGATCGCGGTTGTGGAGCCTGACGGCGTAACGCTGAAAATCGCCGACAACTCGCCAAAATCCGCGCTCGACGGTGTCCCGAAATTTGTCGGCGACGGCAATCTTACGCCCGATTTCTACGCCGTGAACACCATGCAGCCGCCCTACCAGCCGAGCGGTAACCCGCCGGCCGCGGGCGCCGATCTCGCCACCGCCGACTCCGCCAAGCCGACGACGTTGCCCCCGCAAACGGAGCCGACGATCGGCGATCTTCTCAGCCTCAAGCATATCGACTGGGCATGGTACGCCGGGGCCTGGCAGGACGTTCTCGACCACGGCAACAAGACGCCCGTTCCAAATTTCCAGTACCACCACCAGCCTTTCAACTATTATGCAAGCTTCGCACCCGGAACGGCCGCGCGTGCGGCGCATCTGCGCGACGGCGGGCTGGGTGGCGCCGAATTCATCAAGCAGATCGATGCCGGCACACTGCCGCCCGTCTCCTTTTACAAACCGCAGGGCGATCTGAACGAACACTCGGGCTATGCCGACATCCAGGCTGGCGACAAGCACATCGCCGATGTCGTCGCCCATCTCGAAAAGAGCCCGCAATGGCCGCATATGCTTGTCGTCGTTACCTATGACGAGAATGGCGGGCTCTGGGACCATGTGGCGCCGCCGAAGGCCGACCGCTGGGGCCCCGGCTCGCGGATTCCCGCCATCGTCATCTCGCCGTACGCACGGCGCGGCTTCGTAGATCACACGCCGATGGACACGACCTCGATTCTGCGCTTCATCACGCGCCGCTTCGAGCTCCCGACGCTGCACGGCATTACGGTGCGCGACAATGCCGTGGCGGCCTCCGGAGAGCCGCTGCTAGGAGACCTCACAAGCGCGCTCGATCTGACGCACTGAGAGCGGCATTCGAGGCGTTGGTGCGTGGCTAACTTCTAAACGGTGGATGTAGACGGTTTCCATCTCGATCGCGGTCTCATGCGTCAATCGGTCAGGGACGATAGCAACTCGCGCTGCAGGTCTTGAAAAGATGGGAACCGTCAGCCCAATTGTTCGTCTCCAATTTAAGTCCATATGGCCTTGGATGTCTGGCTGGCTCTTCAATAGCAGTGACCCTCCATCGCATAGTCCGTCAAGCGGACACACATTATAGAGTACCAGCGGGCAAGCGACCCAGCCGATCTGGTGCGCTAATCTCATCTGTGTGGCAGCCGCGGCAGAGCAGCCCGGCGGTCGAATTGAGCCGACGATTCTCATCCTCCAAAGGGATAAGGCGTGTAATCCGTATCGTAGCCAAAATAGCGCGGGCCGACGAGGGCGATGCCCTCCGGCGTCTGCCATTGCGGATTGCAAGGAAAGGCAAGCGCAACAAGGCGAAGGCCGTAGCGTAAGGAATCAGCTGTCACGGGATTGCCGCTTTCTGCTTCCAACAGTGTGATCAGATCGGGCGTCGTGCAAACAATCTCACCGTCGCGCTCAGCCATTAGAAATTCGTTCTGGAAATCCAGTTTTAGCGTGTGGCCCTTCCAGTCTTCCAGCCCGTCGAAACGAGCGTGGCCGCGGGCAAAGCCGCCCACAGTCCGGCGATCGACATCCCTCACGCGGCCATTGAAAATGACGCTGGCGCCGAGCATCCCGGCAATAGCCGCCACTGGATCCGTATGGGCCAAGCGCGTCTCCCGCAGAGTCTGCCCAAGGGAGAGACAAAGCGAGAGCGTGCCGCGCACCACGGATTTCTTGGCGCCCTCACCGCTCATGGGATAAAAAGCCAGCAGGGCCGAGCCACCCATTTCCACGGTTGCAGCGCGGGCGAGCCGCTCCGTCCAGGCATTGTTGACGGTCTCTAGAACCAGCGAGTTTCCCTTGTCATCGCACAGCACCATCGGCGTTGCGGAAACGCCGTGCAGGCCAAAGGTCTCCATTTGCAGCTCGGGATAGGCACGTCCCATGCCGTCACCGTCGACGAGCGGCAAGCCGCTTGCCGCAGCGACCACGAAAGGTGTTGTCGAATTGATGCCGCCTGCCTCGCCACACAACACCGCGTCGATCTTGCGGCCGAGGACCTTTTCCAGCTGGCGGAACGCATTCATCAGCTCGTCGCCCTGCGGCAACTTCTCGGTCATGACGGTCGGCGCACCCATCATGCACACCGGGACGACGAGCGCATCGTCCGCCAACGCCTGGACATCGACGAGCTTGACCGGCCCGTACTTACGGATGGCTCCCTGTGCCATCAGCTTGCCGACATAGGGATCGCCGCCGCCACCGGTGCCCAGGACGGCGCCGCCGATGGCGATGTCTTCGAGATCCTCGGCATGGATCGTCCGCAGAATTTTCATCGTCATGCCCCTTATTCGCCGACCGGCCGCGTCACCAGCGGCTCGAAGATCAACTCCGGGAAACCGAAAGCCTTCGGGCCGACGATCTCCAATGCGCGCGGTGTTTTCATCAGGTCGTGCACCGGCAGGCCGATCACGGCGACGCGCTGGCCATAGCGCAGCATCTCCGTGGTGATCGGCTCGCCGGTGTCGATTTCCAGGTTCATGATCAGGTCCGGCACCATGACCACAGGCTTCTCATCGATCCACAGCACGAGGTTTTCGTTCTGGATGGCGATACGGGCTTCCGATCCCGTCCAATCGCCGATGCCGGCGATGATCGCATGGCCGCGCGCAAAGCCGCCCTTCAGTTCCCGACGGATATCGGTGATCTTGCCGGTGAAGAACAGTTTCGCGCCGGTGCTTGCCACGACGCGCTCGACGACATTCTGCCGTTTGGCGCGGGCATCGAGCACGGTGCGGCCGATATCGAGCGCCTGTGTCACAGTGCCTGGAACAGCCGTGCGCCGGACGAAATCGCCGCGCATCGGCGCAACGGCAAAACCCGCCCCTGCACCCATGGCCACAGCGACGTCACGCGCGAAGCGTTCCAGCCAGAACATATCGATGATCTCGCGGAAGACGACGACATTGCCCTTCTCATCGGCGATGGCTGCCGGCGAAACGTCAGCGCCGTAGATCATGTAGGTCGTCATCTGCACCTCCGGGAACGCCCGGCCCATGCCGTCGCCATCGACGACGGGAAGCCCGGCCATGGCGGCGGCGATGACCGGTTCGATCGAATTCGCCCCGCCGATCTCGGCCGAAATGACGGCTGACATCGTGACGCCCGCCGCCTCTTCGACCGCACGCATGGCGCGGTAGCACTCCCCGCCTTCTTCGATCTTCTCGACGCCGACAACAGGCGCGCCGATGCCGCCGACTTCGGCGATCCAGGCATCGTCTTTCAGAGCCTCCAGCGGAATGACACGGACTTCAGCCCCTTTGCGGATGAGCTCGCGGGCGCGCAGCATGCCGATATAGGGATTGCCGCCGCCGCCGGTGCCGAGCAAAGCTGCGCCGATGGAGAGAGGCAGCAGGTCCTCTTCCTTGAGCAGGTAACCTTCAGCGGGCATTGAGCTCTCCTACGGCCTTGACGCGGATACGGGTGGCATTGCCGGGCAGATAGGCAAGCGGCACATCCTCTACATCGACGATCTCGATGGTTTCGCGTGCGGCACCGGCCGCAACGGCGGCATCGACCGCGCGCGTCTTGGCGTCCTCAAGGGATTTTTCACGGCCGAGTTCGGCAAGCGCATAGACACGATCCACCTCGCCGGATACCTGAGCGATCGCCGCCCCAACGGCGTTGGCAACCCCGAAATGTGCCGGCTTGATGATCTCAAGCCCGGCAATCGGGCGGTTGACGAGGATCGAGCCACCACCGACGACGATGACCGGCAGAGGATCCGGCGACAGGCGCGAGCGCTCGACGCAATCCTCGAGCATGTCATGGATTTTCGCCTGCACGCGCTCAAGCAGGTCCTTGGGCAGGTGCGCGACCTTAGAGGAATCGCCGAGTTCTGCATTGCCGGCGGCGACCGTGATATCCGTCGTCGTCAGTGTTTGCCCGCCGAAGACGAACGCTTCAGTCTGGATGCGATAGCCGACCGATACCGGTCCGACCTTGACGCCCTGATCCGTCTCGACGACATGCGAGCCGCCGCCGAGGCCGATCGAAAAGACATCCGGCATGCGGAAATTGGTGCGCACGCCACCGACTTCGACGGCGACGGTCGCCTGACGCGGAAAACCCTTATAGAGCGAGCCGACGTCGGAGGTCGTGCCGCCGATATCGACCACGATGGCTTCGCTGACGCCCGACAGAAAGGCGGCGCCGCGCATGGAGTTGGTCGGACCTGAGGCGAAGGTCAGAACCGGGAATTTCTCGGCGAAAGCGGCATCCATCAGCGTGCCGTCATTCTGTGTCAGGAAAAACTTGCCCTTGATGCCGGCCTCGATGATCGCCTTGCGGAAAGCGTCGATGACGTGCGCCGAGAGATGCCGCAGGCAGGCATTCATGATCGCCGCATTCTCGCGCTCCAACAGCCCGATACGGCCGATCTCGTGCGACAAGGTGATATGAGCGCCGGGCAACTCCTCGGCGAAAATCTCCTCGGCGCGCTTTTCGAAATCGGCGCTGACGGGCGAAAATACCGAGGTGATGGCGATGGAGTTGATGCCTTTTGCTTTGATATCGGCGGCGATGCCGCGCAATTCCTCCTCGTTCAGCGGTGAGATCACCCGGCCGTCGAATTCGTTGCCGCCATGGGCAAGATAGGCGTGATTGCCGATCGACTGCTTCAGGTCCTCCGGCCAATCGACCATCGGCGGTAGCGATGCAGTGGCCGGCAGGCCGAGACGGACGGCGGCCGTCTGTGCCAGATCACGGCGCTGGACGACGGCATTGGTGAAATGCGTGGTGCCGATCATGACGAAATCGACGGCGGAGGCATCCATCTTCGAGGCTGCGAGCACATCGCGCAGAGCGTTGACGACACCACTCATGACATCGGCAGTGGTGGCGGATTTGACACCGGCGATCACCTCCGGTCCGTTCATGACGACGGCATCCGTATTGGTGCCGCCAACGTCAATACCAATTCTAATCATCAGTCCTTACCTCGTTCGTGACTTGCTGTTTGATCGGCTTGACGAAGCGCAAGCAGCTTCTCGGCTGTCGGGATTTCGCCGTCGATCAACGGTATTTTCGGACGCATGGCTTCTTCCTCCTTGGAAATGACTGGGACGGAGGCAAGCAGAAGCCTGGTATAGTCGTGGGATGGGTGTTCGAAGACAGCGCTGGATGTGCCGGTCTCGACGATCTGGCCGCGATAGAGCACGCCGACCGTACCGGCGAAATTGCGCATCAGGCTGAGATCGTGGGAAATGAAGAGATAGGTGAGGTCCATCCTTGTGCCGAGATCGGCAAGCAGGTCGATAACCCTCGCCTGCACCGAGACGTCGAGCGCCGACGTCGGCTCGTCCAATACCAGAAGCTTCGGCTCGACGGCCAAGGCGCGGGCAATCGCGACACGCTGCTTCTGGCCACCTGACAGTTCATGCGGATAGCGCTCGGCGAAATTGGCCGGCAATTGCACCATGTCCAGCAGTTCGGAAATCCGCTGTCGCCTGTCGCCGGGATAGCCATGTGCCACGAGCGGCACTGCGACCGACTGGCCGACCGTACGCCGCGGATTGAGCGACGAACCCGGATTCTGAAACACCATCTGCACAGAACGGCGATGATCGCGCGACCGGCTGGAAAGACTTTCGCCATCGATCAGGATTTCGCCACTGTCGGGCGTTTCCAGCCCCATGATCATGCGGGCGATGGTGGATTTGCCCGAGCCGCTTTCTCCGGCGAGCCCATAGACCGCGCCCTTTTCGACGGCGAACGAAACGTCATCGACCGCCCTGACCTCGCCGGTCCGGCGGCCGAAGGCATTGTGGACGGGAAAGGATTTTCTTAGCTTGCGGATTTCCAGCATCGGCTCGCTCATATCTTTGCCTCGGCTCGCATCCCGCCGGTCAGCCTGGGCACTGCATCGATGAGGCTGCGCGTATAGGGGTCGCGCGGGGCCTCGAAGATGCCGGAGGTTTCGCCGTGCTCGACGATCACGCCCTTGTTCATGACATAGACGTAGTTGGAGGTTTCGCGGACGACCCCGAGATTGTGGGTGATCATCAAAAGCGCAAGCCCACGTTCTTCCACCAGGTCCTTCAATAACTTGAGAATTTGCGCCTGCGTTGTGACGTCCAGTGCCGTGCCGGGCTCGTCGGCAATCAGCAACCGCGGTTCGCTCAACAAGGCCATGGCGATCAGCACCCTCTGGCGCATGCCGCCGGAGAGCATGATCGGATAGGAGCGAACGACCCGCTCGGGATCGCGCATCCGCACCTGTTCCAGCACCTCATGTACCCGCGCCATACGTTCACGACGCGAGCGCTGTCTGCCGAGACGCTTGTCCGCAAATTTCAGGATCGTGCCCATCTGATCGCCAACGGTGAAAACCGGATTCAGCGAACTGATCGGATCCTGAAATACCATCGACATCGCCGTGCCGCGCAACCGGAGACGTTCCTTATCCGGCATGGTCAACAGGTCGGCGCCATCGTAGTAGATCTCGCCATTCGCAATGCGTGCCGGCGGCTGGCGCAGAAGGCCCATGATCGCCTTCATGGTCACGGTCTTCCCCGAGCCGCTTTCGCCGACCAAAGCCACCTGTGAGCGGGCCGGCACATCGAGGCTGACGCCGTGCAGCACCCGGCTCGTGCGGCCGTAGGTGGAGAATTCAACGGAGAGATTGCTGACGCGAAGAAGAGGGAAGCTCATCTCACCTCCTGCACATCGAAGAGGTCACGCAGGCCGTCGCCCAAGAGATTGAAACCAAGGGCGACAAACAGGATCGCGACGCCCGGTAGGACCGATTCCCACCAATAATCCGGCAGGAAGGACGATCCCTGCGCCACCATCGTGCCGAGATCCGGCGTCGGCGGCTGGATACCGAGGCCGAGGAAAGACAGCGACGCACCGACGAGAATAACAAAGCCGCAATCGAGCGATGTCTTGACCGCAATGGCCGAGACGCAGTTCGGCAGGATCTCGCGGAAGAGAATGTGAAACTTGCTGGCGCCGAGCGTTTCCGCCGCCTCGATGAATTCCTGAGCACGGATCTGCTTGGTGATCGAATAGATCAGCCGCGTATGCCAGGTCCACCAGAGCGCCGAGATGGCGAGCAGCGAATTGATCAGGTTCGGCGACAGCACCGCTGCCACCGCAAGCGCCATCACCAGCGGCGGAATAGCGAGCGCGATATCGGTGATGCGCATGATGACGATCTCGACCCAACCGCCGAAGTAACCGGCGAGAATGCCGAGCACCGTTCCGATCGGAACCGCCGTTCCCAGCACGACCAGCGCCAGCAGCAGCGAAATACGCATGCCGAAGACGACGCGGCTGAAGATGTCGCGGCCGACATTGTCGGTTCCGAACCAATATTCGGCCGAGGGCGGCAAATGGCGGGCCTTGAAATTAACCGTCGCGCCGACATGCTCCGGATGTGGGGTAATCCAAGGCGCGAAAATCGCGGCCAGCACGCAGATGGTGACGATGATCGCGCCGATCACGGCAGTTGGGTTGCGCGAGAAACGGTACCAGTTCTGATAGGCATTAGAGAGGCGTTCCACTTGGGCGATCGGCGCATCGGACATCAGCGTCTCCCCCGGATGCGGATGCGCGGATCGACGACGCCGACAAGTACATCGATGACAAGGTTGACGACGACGAAGAAAACGCCGGAGACGATGACCACCCCCATGACGGCATTCAGGTCCTTCTGCATGATGGTGCGCACGCCGTAGGCGGCCATGCCCGGCCAGGCAAAAACCAGTTCAACGACGAAGGCATTGCCGATCAGCGATGCGAATTCGAGGCCCGAGATGGTGAGCGGCGGCACGAAACTGGGACGCAACATATATTTCAGGACACGCACCCGCTCGGGGATGCCGAAGGCGCGGCTGGCCTCGATATAATCCTGGCTCGCCACATCGATCATCGATGCTCGCGTGATCCGCGCGATCTGGCCCATGGTCGCGGCAGAAAGCGCCAGCGAGGGCAGCAGCAAATAGCGCAGTGACTGACCGAATACATCCAGCCGCCCATGCAGGAGGGAATCGATGGTCATCAGGCCAGTGATGTCGGCACTGAACGTCAGGCCCGGAGGCAAGCGTCCGGTCGTCGGCAGAATATGGAGGATATAGCCGGCCAGGATCTGCAGTACGAGCGCAAGGAAGAAGCTTGGCGTCACGGCGGAGAAGATCGCGATCAGTCGGACGAGATTATCGGGCCACTGGTCCTTCCAGCGCGCGGCGACGATGCCGAGCGGCACGCCGAGAACAAAGGCGATAGTGATCGTCGCCAGGACGAGTTCGAAGGTGGCGGCAAAGGTTTCGCGGATATCATCGCTAACGGGGCGTTTGGTCAGCAACGATAGGCCGAAATCACCTTCCGCCAAACCGGTAACGTAGAGGCCGTATTGCTGGACCAGCGGCTTGTCCATTCCAAGCGATTGCCGCAGCTGCTCCACCTGCTCTGCACTGGCGCGAGGCCCGAGCGCAAGGCGCACGGGATCGCCGGGCATGGCGCGCGCAATGGTGAAGATCACGACTGACAGTCCGAACAGGACCAGCAGCGACCACAACATGCGTCTCATCAGGAAGAGGAGGAATTCCAATGTTTAAGCCTTATTCGAAGTCAGCGCGGAATGGTGCGGGCGACCCCGAAGGGCCGCCCCGCTTCAGGCAGCTTGCCAGAGGGGTGAAAAGCCGCCTGAAAACCAATCTCGTCCGCTACTTGCAGACCCAATGATAGCGGGTGAACTTGTAATCGAAGGACTGCATCGGCACGGCGTTGAAGCCTTCCAGGCACTTGTCCATGGCGTGTTGGACGGTTTGGGTTTCCAGGAACACGTCCGGTTGGAGATCGACGATCTTGTGCTGAAGTTGCTTGTAGATGTCTGCCTGCTGTTTCGCATCGGGCGTCTCGCGAGCCTTGTCGATCAGGGCATCGATTGCTGGATCCTGCAGCCACTCGGCCGAAGCCCAAGTGCCCGCCGCCTTCGAATGGTACTGCGTGAAGAACATCGAATCTGGAGACGGATAGGTCGGACCGAAGAAAATTTGGCTGACCGCCGGTGTCGTTTCCACCTTGCCGGTGATTTCCGTCACACGGTTCCATGGATCGGCCTGCTGCGTTACCTTGAAGCCGAGTTGCTCAAGATTCGATTGCATCAGAAGGCTGAGCTCTTCCTCGAATTTCGTGCCTGCGACATAGCCGAGCGTGATCGGTATCTCACCGCCGGCATATTTCGACTGAGCTATTTCAGCCTTGGCCGCATCAAGATCGAATTTTTGTGCCGGTAGATCGCTGGCGTAGAAATCGGCGAAACCCGATGGCAACGGACCGTTCAGCGTGCCACCTGGCACGATATCGGTGCGGATGGTGTCGTAGTCGGTCGCATAAGCCAGCGCCTTGCGGATATGAATGTCGTCGGTGGGTGGAACCTTGGTGTTGAGCTTCAAATAAAAGCCGATCGTCGTGTCCTGGCTGACGATGTTGAAGCGGCCCATCTCCTTCAGCGCCTTATAGGTATCCGGTGCCTGATACTGGCTGCTCATGGTGAGTTCGCCAGAGGCCGCGAGGGAACGCACGGTCGCCTCGTCGTTGGTGATGATCCAATGGACTTCATCGATCGGGCCGTCGCCGAAACCCTTGTAGTAGTTAGGGTCGCGATCGACCGTCATGGAGGCGCCGCGATCCCACTCCTTGAGAGTGTATGGCCCCGCGCCAGCCGAATGGGTCGCCAGATAGGTCTGACCGTCGTCACTGCCGGCATTCGCCTTGACGACGTTGGAGTTGACGATGAAGACCGCCGGAACGGTGCTAAGGAAGGGCGCGAAAGCCTTGGACAGTGTGAATTTGACCGTCTTCGGATCGACGGCGATGATCGAGCCGGGCTTCAGGACATCGGCAAAGAGATTGGCCGGCCCCTGATTGATCTTCAGCAACCGCTCGAAGGAATAGACGACATCGGCCGCCTGTAAGGGCGTACCGTCGGTGAAGTGCGCGTCGGCGCGAAGCTTGAAGGTAACTTCCTTCGCATCCGGCGAAATCGTCCAGCTTTCGGCGAGTTCTGGCAACAGGTTGCCCTTGGAATCGACGGTGATAAGGCCGTCGTAGAGATTAACCGCCGCCATATAGTCGGTATAGTCGGAGATCTTGGCCGGATCGATGGTTCCGAAAATCTGGACGGTATTCATGGTCACGACCGTCTTGGCCGAAGCCGTGCCCGCAACGCCTGCCAGCAGGGCGGCAATCGCGGTCGATGCAATAAATCGAAGCTTGCTCATGGTATCTCCCGGTTCAAACGTTCCCATGCGGCAATATTCTGCCGCTTCTTGTTGTTGAAGCTCTTGGCCAGCGTCTTGCTGCGCCTCTGACATGAGCTTTCAGAATTCTCAGCCACCGCGAAGAGGCGATCCCTGCCCTTGGGGTGTCGGGAAACAATTCCGCTCTACTGACCAACGCCATCCGGCCGGCCGGACGATGTCTGGGGAGAAAGATTACATAGCGGGATGATACGGCCAACAGCCGGCCGGTATAGGTTTTCGCATTAATGGTATAGGTTTTGCGCAATATGGCAGCCTGAAGCTCGCCGTCGCCTTCGAATCAACTGACGATCCCGAGCGCCCGCGCGGAGCTGATCGCCTCCTGGCGGTTGCGGCAACCGAGCTTCCGATAGACATTTCCGAGATGAAACTTCACCGTCGCCTCGCTGAGGCCGAGCGTATTGGCGATGAATTTATTCGCAGCTCCTTCCGAGATCATCATTAGGATCTTGCTCTCGCGCCGCGAAAGCTCATTGCGTCCGCCTGCGGAACTTGAAAGCCGTCCACTGTCGCGGAGCTTGCGGATGATCTGCCGGATTTGCAGCGTTGTTGCAAGAAAGCTGCCGATGCGCTGATTATCGATCAATTCTGCCAGGAATACGCGCTCTTCGGCGAGCGGTGCTATGGCGCCTAGCCGCGCGCAATCCTCGAATGTCTTTTGGAGAATGGCTCGGGCACGTGTCAGATTTCGCTGTCGCTTGGCGATATAGGCAAGCCAGATCTCAGCACCCATACGCTGTCGATCGGTCATATGCAGGTTCGCTATGATGCCGATAATCTGTTCGTCCAGGTTAGGATAAGAGGGTTGCTCGTAGACGATCTGCCGGAACCAGGCGAGTGCCAGAGCGATTTCGTCGCGGTCGTTCAGTCGGGCAAGCTCACGCCCTGCAGTTAGAACCCAGTTGCGGTCGATACGTGATTGGATGGCGCCGAGGCGTTCGGCTGCCTCCCGCCATCGATTGGCATTTTGCAGCACCGCCGCATCGCGGATCTCGATCATCGCCTGGAACTGCCGGTTGGAGACCTGGTAGACCCGCCAGCGATCGAGGAAGCTGCGGGCGGCGATAGTCGAGAAATGGTCACCAAGCGCCTGGCTGCCGTAGTGCAGCGCAAATTCGAGCAGACTCGGCCAGATCTCGCCATGCGAGAAGTCATCGATCTCCAGGCTCAGGAACCGCGCCAGCGGCTCCGCGCGTCCGCCTTCGTATTCGATGCACGCCTCAAGAAGCGCCTGCAGGCGAATGTCGTTCGGACTGTCGAAGGGGAGCGCGGCAAGACTTTGGGCGGCAAGCACGGAATGCTTTCGAGCCGCAAGCGCATCGCCCATCAGCAGCCGGATCAGCGCTTGATGCAGGCTGATGTAGAATTCGAGAAGCGGCGCCTTTGCCCGCTGATAGTGGTGCATGGCGCGTTGCGCCACATCCTCCGCCTCAGCAAAACGGCGGTTACGAATATAGAATTCGAGAACGGAATTGTAGAAGCTGCCGCGAAAGAGATGGTCATCAAGGGGAAATTCGGCCACCAATGCGAAACACTCGTTAAGCAGTTCCTCCGAAAAGAAATAGTCCTCGTAGATCAGCATTAGAAGTCGAAAAGCGCGGAACTCGCGTGAAAAGGTGGAGCGCTGTGAGAAGACGATTTTCGGATCATTGGCAAGATCACCAAACCGATCCGTCAACAGCCTCCGCGCCCGCGAAACGTCGCCGAGCTTCAGGGCCTGCAGCGCAAGCGCAAGAACCAGAACCTCGCTCTGGAGCGCATAGCTTCGCGGAAATCCCGCCAGCACGCGGTCGAAGGCCTCCGGGCCGCGAAAATAAAGAAAAAAGATGCCTCTGGCACCGACAAATATCCTCAGCGCGCTGTCGTAGAATCCCGCGCGCTGAAACACCTCGATCGACTCAACGGGAAAACCACGTTCCGCGAAAGTCTCAGCAATGGCCTTGGCGTCCGCCACGGTTTGCGTGCGCTTTGCGATGACGATGTCCAGCGCCTCGCTGAGGTCGCCGGCGATTGAGGGCACCCTGAGGCTGCCGTCGCGCGCAAATGGCGGCAGCGCATAATCACTCCTTGCAGCAATGCCGCCCCCATCCAGCAGAATGCGCAGATCGACCAGCGCTTCAGCCGGCATCGGCCACAGAATCTCGCTTTCCAAAAACGATGCGAGCCCTGTGCCCCCGCGCTCCGGATTGAAGGCAAGCAACGGCCAACCACCAGATTCCGCGATGATGTTTACTGCTTTTTCACGACCAAATATCTCGACCGCTTCTTCTTCAGTAATCAGCAGTAGGTTCGGCTCCGCGACATAAGCCCTGCCGTAGGCAAGCGCGCGAGCAAGCCCTGGAAGGGCAGTATCCGGGCGCTTGGCGACAAAAATGCGGGCCTCACCTGAAATAAAACCCTCGGCGATTGCGTCAGGTTCGCCATAAGGTGGAATATCCCAAATGCACGTTGCGTTGCCAACACAAGCTGGCGGCGTCGCCGCGCTGTGAATCTTTATATCAAGACGTGTCGCGATCTCTTGAAGCGCCGCCGACTTCCCCATGCCCGCCGGCGCTTCCAGGACAATGACCGGCTCCTGCCGCGCCAAAAGTGCGTGTAGGATCCGGGGGCGACTGACGGTCGTGTTCACATATCAACTCTGGATAACGTCTACTCGTTGCACCATCAGATTATCGCCTGACCGCTCTCGGTCAATCCACGGCAGATGGAGATCAGCCTTTCCGCTATGCCCATATTGAGATCCGACATCACACTCAAGAAGCCGCATCCTGCTCGAAAAGTGCTTCTTCTCCGAAGACCTCGAAGCGTAGATCGCGGCCTTCGTCGATCATTACAATCATCGCCGAAATCACGAAAGCATCGGCATTCCGACACTAGCCGATACCTACTTCACACGCGGAGAGACCATCCTACTTGAACGCGAAAGGATCAAACGAGACACCATCAAACTCCGCTGGTTGCAAGAAATGCATGCCACGAGCGCTAGACGGGGCCTGATCGCTTCGCAGATTTGAGAATTTCACGGGTGGTCTCTCCGGTGCGGCGATCGTGTTCGAACAAAATGTCCCCTGCAAGCTTGCCGTCCCGCTTGGCGAGGGCCTGCATCAGCGTTTCATGTTCGGCCATGGCTTCTCTCCAGCGCGCATCGGAAGCGAGCGCCGTGTAGCGGCCACGACGGGCCTTGGCCATCAAGGATGCGTGCGTGGCGGACAACATCGCGTTTTTCGCGGCGGCGACGATCGCCTCGTGGATCGCGTGATTGATGGCAAAATATTCGTGACGCTCGCCTTTCTGGAAATGCACCGCCATCTTTTCATGCATACGCTGCAGACGCTCGAGATCACGCGCGGTCATGCGTGCCGCCGCCAGTTCGGCAGCCAGCCGCTCAAGGCCGCTGATGACCTCAAAAAGCTCCTCGACATCGTCGGGGGATAACGCGGCGACCCGCGCGCCGCGACCCGGCAGAAGTTCGACCAGTCCCTCGGTCGCCAGAAGCTTGACGGCTTCACGCAACGGTGTGCGGGAGACGTTGAGTATCTCGGACAGGCCGATTTCATGCAGGCGATCCCCTACACCGATTTCGCCTTCGATGATCATGTCGCGCAAGCGGTCGACCACCTCTTCATGCAGTGGGCGCGCTCGGTTGATCGGCGCGATGCTGCGTGCCGTTGTCGTTTTTTTCCGTTTCGCTTCCAGCACCTATCGACCCCTTGCCGCGATTTCCGTCAGTCATCATAGCGATTCCGCTCATTTGGTGAGCATGGAAAAATCATCTGCTATTTTTGTACGCAGAATGCAAAATCAATTTTTGCATACAAAATACTGTATTCTAAAAATACATAATAAAAACAGCATATTATATCAATGAAAAAAATGGCATGCGTATTGCTTCCGTGTCGCTAGAGACGCGTCTTCTATGCGACTCCTCCACGCATACCTCCAAAAAGAAGAAACCTTCGAAGAGACAACCGACCGCCTATATTTCGAACCCTCCAGGAGAACCATATGCAGATGATACGCCGCCCCGTTTTTCCGCAGAGCCTTTACCGCCCGCTTCGGCGTCTTGCGCTTTCCGCCGTTGCCGCCGCAGCCCTTCTCGTTCCTCAGCTTGCATCCGCGGAAGATCGCTTCGTACCGGCACCACCGGAAGCCGGGACCGACATTCCCAAGGCGACGATCAAATTCGGCATGCGCCCATACGCCGACAATACCTTCTACTATATCGGCATGAAGAAGGGGTGGTTCGATGAGGTCGGCCTCAGCTTCGACCCCGCGCCCTATGGCCTCAAGGCCAACGATTCCAACGTGCTTACCCTGATGCTGAACGGCCAGCTCGAAATGATCAGCGAATACTGCCCGCTGATCCTGCCGACCTATAAGGATTCGCATTCGCTGAAGTGCGTTGGCTTCACCGACAACAACCAGGCCTTTTCGATCCTGGCCAATCCGAAACTGAAGCTGAAGACCTTCAAGGAATATATCGCCGAGGGCAAATCCTTCGATGAAGCGATCAAGGCCACCTTGAAGCCGCTGGAAGGAAAGACACTCGTCGGCGCGCCGGAACTCAGCGCTCGTCCGTTCGAGGAGGGCCTGTCGAAGCTCTCTGGTCTCAAGTGGAAGCTGCAGGTGCTCGACGACTCGAAATCCCTGGTGCTCGCCAAGGCCGGACGCGAGGACTTCGTCAATCCGGAAGGCGCGCCCATCGTCTACACGCTGCGCCAGGCGGGCTGGACGGATCTGATCGATATTGGCGATCTCGTCAAATACGGCCCCGGTGGGGAAGGTTCGCCGCTCGAAGGCCTGGTCGATATCGTTGGTGTTGCGGCCAACGGAGACTACATCAACAAGAACCAGAATACCGTGCTGCGCTTCATGTCGGTCGTCTGGCGCATCTTCGACGAGACGGCCAAGGATCCGTCTCTCTTCGACGTGCAGGCGCCTTATCTCAACAGCTTCGCCGGCACCGACCTTGATGGGAAGGGCGTTGCGGATACCGTCAACGTCCTTGACCCCTTCACACCCTTTGCCGAGAACAAGGCCTACTACGACGATCCGAAGAACCTGCTTTACTACCAGAATGTCTGGTCTGCGATCATTGCCGATCTCGAAGCGCACAACATCGTTCCGAAGGGTATCGTCAAGCCGGACGATGTGGTCTGGGGCGGCCCGATCTGGCATCAGATGATGGATTACAAGTCCAAGTCCGACGATCTCTTCGCCAAGCTCGGCAACGGTAGCCTGCCGGATGACAAGAAGGCGCTGCTCGATAAGGCAAAGAGCCTCTACAACGCATTCGACTTCCTCGATTCCTATCGGCTGGCGCTTGCCGCTGCGTCTGCCTGATGTCTGATATGATCGCGGAGAGCAAACCGATGACCGATAGGGTGACCGGAAATACGGGGGACGACGCCTCTCGGGCCGCCGACCGGCGGGTCTACGCTCCGCGCATCACGCTTGGATCAAAACTACGCATGGCGGTCGCAATGGTTGATCCATTGCGGCTTGCCGGTCTCTGTGTCTTCGTCCTTGTCTGGCAGGCAGTCTCGATGATGCTCCCATCGATCATTCTGCCGCCGCCGCTGTCGGTCGCGCGCCGCTTGGCGACGGACTTTCTCGATGCGCCGTCGCTGTCCTATTACGGTCTCGACCAGGCGAACCTTTACGCCAACCTCTTGTATACCGTCGAGAACGTGGTGGTCGCCGTCGTCGACGGCGCTGCTATCGGCATCACGGCTGGGCTGGTCAGCGCGCGCTTCGCCCTCATACGCGCCATGATCGATCCTTTGATGATGACGGCGGGAACCGTGCCGATCCTGGTCGCGGCTCCCTTCCTTCTCATCTGGTTCGGCGTCGGCCGAGCCAGCGCCGTATGCCTCGTCATCTTCTATGTCTGCGTCATTCTCTACCTTTTTGCGCAACGTGCGGTCGTCAACCTCAATCCCATCTATGAGGACTTCGCTCGTACGCTGGGCGCCACGCAGCGGCAGATCCTTCGGGACGTCCTGTTGCCTGCAACGGTGCCGGAAATATTGGGCGGGCTGAAAATCGCCCTCGCCGGCGCGTGGGGGCTGGAAGCCATTTCCGAGCTCCTGGGCGCGCAAGAAGGACTCGGCAAAGTGCTGGAGGTCCTGGCCGGAGCAACGGATTCCGAGGGCATCATGGCAACCCTCCTGCTTCTCGGCCTGGTGGCCGTCATCGTCGACATCATTGCCGGATGGGCCGTGCAGCGCGCGACGCGCTGGAGCTCGTCCTTCCGCTCGGAAAGGAGCTGATCATGGTAACTCCCGTTGCAAACCGGATGATTGAACTGGTGCATGTTAAGCGCAGCTTCCGCCGCGCCGACGGGCAGATCGTCAACGCCGTCAATGATATCTCGGTTGTTATTCCCGAGGGTGAATTCGTTTGCCTCGTCGGGCCGTCGGGTTGCGGCAAGTCGACCTTGCTGCAAATATTGGCCGGCCTTCTTGATCCGACCGACGGCGACGTCGTGGTCGGCGGCAGACCTGTGACAGGGCCTGGCCCGGACCGTGGCGTGGTCTTCCAAAAAGATAGCGTCTTTCCCTGGATGCGCGTCATCGACAATGTGGAATACGGTCTCAAATGCCGGGGTGTCGCGGCGGCCGAACGTAGCGAAATCGCCCGGCAATATCTGAAGCATGTCGGGCTCTCGCATGTGGAGAATGCATGGCCGCGTGAGCTTTCGGGCGGCATGCTGAAGCGCGTGGCGATCGCCACGGTCTTTGCCAATGGCGGTCGGGTGCTGATGCTCGACGAACCCTTCGGTGCGCTCGACTACGTCACCAGGATTCAGCTTCAGCAGGTCCTGCTTAATCTCTGGGATTCGGACGGCACGGGGACGCGACGGACGGTGCTCTTCGTTACCCACGATGTCGATGAGGCCCTGATACTGGCCGATCGGATCATGGTGTTTCGCAACGGCAACAGGGTCGATGACATCAAAGTGCTGGCGAACCGTCCGCGCACGCCGGATAGCCTCGTGCTTCCGGAATTAATCGAGATCAAGCGCAAGCTTCTGCATCACCTCGGGCTGGATCACGCATCGCCCCATGACGAAAGCGGCAGGCCGGCGGAGGCGCGCGCATGACGACATTAGCGACCAAACCGGCTCAGCATCGCCATATCTCCTTTGCAGTCTTCGTCGCGATCGCTCTTGTATGGCAGCTGCTGTCCGTCGCCTATCCCGCCGAAGCGGCACCGGGAGAGCCGATGATCCCCGGCTGGCAGGTCCTGTTTACCCGGACGCTTCTGTCGATGGCGGATTATTGGCAGGGCGGTCTCGGCGTTGCCAGTGTGGCGGAAGGTGCCGAGAGGACCTATCTTGCGGCCATCCTCTCGTTGCTGAGCCACACGTTCGATACGCTGGTGCGCCTCGTTTGTGGCCTCGCGCTCGGTTGGCTGGCGGGGCTTGCGCTTGGACTGGCGGTATCATGGTCGCGCTGGACCCGGCGATTGGTCGACCTGCCACTGCAATTCATCCGCACCTTGCCACTGCTCGCCATGGTGCCGCTCTTCCAACTCTGGTTCGGCACCTACTTTCTCGGCCAGATTCTGTTTGTCGCGTATGGCATCGGCGTCATCGTCTTTGCCGGGACGGTGAACGCCGTGCGCAACGTGCCGCCGATCTACATCGACAACGCCCGCACGCTCGGCGCGTCGCGGATGATGGTCTACAAGACGGTGATCTTGCCGGCCATTCTTCCGGAAATGCGATCGACGATGCTTCTTAGCCTTGGCACGGGTTGGGGCGCGGTCCTTGGCGCGGAATATCTCGGCGCGCAATCTGGTCTCGGCTACATCATCGTTTACGCCGGACAGTTTGCCTATCTCGATCGCATGTTTCTGATCGCCCTCCTTTTCATTGTCTATACCGCACTCAGTTACTGGGCGGTCGGCCGCTTGACGGCACGTCTGCTCGGCTGGGCACCGTCTTCGCAGCGATAGGAAAAACACCATGACCACGCCACTTCCCGATTATTCAGCCGTGGAACTTGCCCGGCTTCTGCGGGACGGAGAAATCGGTGCCGAGGAATTGACGGCAGCCTGTCTCGATCGCATCGCCGCCCTGGAACCGGGGATTAAGGCCTGGGCATTTTTCGACGCTGATCGAGCGTTGCGCGCGGCCGGCGAGGCCGACAGTCGCCGCGCCAAAGGCGAAGCAATGGGCGTGCTGCACGGGCTCCCCGTCGGCATCAAGGACACCTACGATACGCTCGACATGCCGACCGAGTTCGGTACACCCATTCATCGCGGTCGCCAGCCTTCCACGGATGCAACGATGGTGGATCGGCTGCGCCGGGCCGGTGCGATCATTCTGGGAAAAACCGTCACCTCCGAATATGCGGTCTATACCGCCGGCCCAACGCGCAATCCTCACGATCTGACCCGGACGCCCGGCGGCTCCTCCAGCGGCTCGGCCGCGGCTGTTGCCTCCGGCATGGTGCCGCTATCGCTTGCCACACAGACCAACGGCTCGACCATCCGCCCCGCGTCGTTCTGCGGTGTCGTCGGCTACAAGCCAGGCCTGGGCCTTCTGTCGCGCACCGGCATTCTCAAGCAGTCCGACCTGCTCGACCAACCGGGCTTGATGGCACGAACGGTTGCCGACGTCGCAATGCTGAGCGCAGCGCTTGGCGGGGCGGATGCTGCCGATCATCGTACCATCAGCTATCCGGCGCTTGACTTAAGTTCGGCTTCGACTGTTCAGGGCAGACCACCGCGACTGGCATTTATCCGTAGTCCATATTGGAACCGGCTCGACGACGACGCGGCGATGGGTCTCAAAGGCTTCGTGGCAGGTCTAGGTGGAATCATCGAAGAGGTGGAACTGCCGCACGAATTCGATCAGGCCGCATCCATCCATGCGACGATCATGGGTGCCGATATCGCCGCGGCCTATGCCGATGACTATCACCGCGCAAAGGCATTGATGAGTGACACGCTTGTCACCATCATCGAAAAGGGCGCGCTCGTTTCCGCGTCCACGTTGGCCGAAGCGTTTGCGGCGAGAGACCGTCTGCTTCTTCGTTTCACCGACATTGCAGCGAAATATGATGCGATCATCACCCCGGCCGCGCGCGGCGTTGCGCCCAAGTGCGAAGACGGCACAGGTGATCCCATCATGGCAACCGTGTGGACGCTGCTCGGGCTGCCGGCGATCAGCTTGCCGCTGCTGACGGGGTTCGAGAACATGCCGCTTGGCGTGCAGCTCGTCAGCGGGCAACGCGACGACCGAACGCTTCTCCGGGCTGCGGCGTGGCTCGATCGCCATTGCCGCTCTTCCAGTTTCAACACCGCATCTGCATGACCGGAGGTCTCTCTTTGCGCATCCTTCTTCTAAACCCGAACATGACGGAGTCCGTGACGGCCATGATGGTCGAAAGCGGGCAGTCGGTGGCCGCAATCGGCACCGAAATCCTCCCCGCCACGGCGCCGCGCGGCATGCCGTATATCTCCACGCGCGCCGAAGCACAGATCGGCGGTGCTATTGCGCTGGAAATGCTGGCGGACCATGAGGGTCAGGTCGACGCTGCAATCCTTGCGGCCTTCGGCGATCCGGGGCTGCTTGGAGCCAGGGAGCTATTTGATTTTCCTGTTATCGGGGTGTCCGAGGCGGCGATGCTGACCGCCTGCATGCTCGGGCGGCAATTTGCCATCGTCACTTTTTCAAACAGCCTTGTCGGATGGTATCGCGATTGTGTCGACTTGAACGGCATGGCGGCGCGTTGCGCCGGCATTCACGCTCTCGATCTCGCCTTCGCCGACGTCGCAGGCGATCAGGAGGCCAGCGCCGAACGGCTGGTCGCGCTGGCGTACGAGGTCGTCCGCGACAGTGGCGCCGACAGCCTGATCTTTGCCGGCGCGCCGCTTGCCGGTCTCGCTCGGCGCTCAGCGCATCTTATTCCGGTGCCGGTCATCGATCCGGTGGCAGCAGCTGTCAAGCTGGCGGAAGCGCTTGTGGCTCTCGGGCCTTGCAAGGCCGCCATGGGTTCGTTTCAACGCCCCGCGCCAAAACAGACGGTCGGCCTTTCCGAGCGCCTGACCGCACGCATCGCCCAAAGCGACGTGATCCTATCCAGAGGCCACTCAGAAAGTTTCAGCGCATGAGCTTCGACACTATTATTCGCGGCGGCACCGTCGTAACCGCCGCCGATATCTTTCAGGCGGATATCGCAATCCGCAACGGGCGGATCGAAATGCTCGGAACCAATCTTTCCGACGCGGAGGAAATAATCGACGCATCGGGGCTGTTGGTCATGCCCGGCGGCATCGACAGCCATGTCCACCTCGCTCAGCCGGCCGGGGTTGGCATTGTTCCCGCGGATGATTTCGAAAGCGGCACACGCTCGGCCGCGATCGGCGGCAATACCACCGTCATGCCCTTCTGCCTGCAGCAAAAGGGTCAGAGCCTGCGCGAGGCGTTGACGGATTATAGCGCCAAGGCCCGAGGCCAATGTCACGTCGATGTCGCCATGCATCTGATCGTGGCCGATCCATCGGCGGCGGTCCTCGGTCAGGAATTGCCGGCGCTTGTTGTCGATGGCTATCCGTCGCTGAAGATCTTCATGACCTATGACGATCTCAAACTCAGCGACCGGGAAATCCTCGAGGTACTGGCCGTTGCACGCAGGCAAGGCGCCTTGGTCATGGTTCACGCGGAAGGCCATGACGCCATCAAATATCTGACGGAAAAACTGGAGCGGGAAGGCAAGACGGCCCCCTACTATCATGGGCTCTCACGTCCGATCCCCGTCGAGCGCGAGGCGACGCATCGCGCCATTAGCTTTGCCGAGATCATCGACAATCCCGTGATGATCGTTCACGTCTCCAACCGCGAGAGCATGGAGGAGATCAGGCGCGCGCAGCAACGCGGATTGAAGATCTACGGCGAGACTTGTCCGCAATACCTGGTTCTGACCGGAGACGATCTTGATCGTCCGAGCACGGAGGGAACAAAATTCGTCTGCAGCCCGCCGCCACGCGATACGGCAAGCCAGACAGCCTGCTGGGAAGGGCTCGAACAAGGTGTCTTCGAGGTGTTTTCCTCGGATCATTGCCCCTTTCGCTACGACGATCCCGCCGGCAAACAGACATCGAAAGGCATGCAGAGCTTTCGCTACGTCCCGAACGGCATACCCGGCATCGCAACGCGCATGCCGATCTTGTTTTCGGAAGGCGTCGTGAAAGGCCGCATCGATCTCAATCGCTTTGTCGCTCTCACTTCGACCAACCACGCCAAACGATACGGTCTCTACCCGAAGAAGGGCACCATCGCCATCGGCGGCGATGCCGATATCGTGCTGTGGGATCCCAAGCGGGAGGTGACGATCACCCATGACCTGCTGAAGGACGGCTGCGACTACACGCCCTATGAAGGTATGCAGGTGACCGGCTGGCCGGTGAGAACCATCTTGCGTGGCACGACCATCATGGAGGAAGGCGTTGTCACTGGCTCCCTTGGGCTCGGTCACGAGATCAAGAGAGAACCTTTGCGGGGTGGCAAGTAGCCATCAAAGCGCGAGCGGCACAAGCGAAGTCACATTTGTATCCGATCGAGGGCTGCGTTGCCGGCGATAGTTTTCAAGCCGTTGTATTTATTTAATTTTCCACAACTTCTCCCGCGCTGCCCATTTTTTAGGCCCGCATAAAAAATACACAAAATAGCCTTGCGCAGCCAATACGAAGATGTAATATTGAATTATGAATTACAAACGGACCAAGATGAGCCTGAAAAAACAGAGGGAAGCAGTGATGAAATGCAGAAACCTGAGCATGCTCTTCATGTCCGCCATCGTCTCGGTGTGCGCTTCGTTTTCGGCGCATGCCGATGATACGAAAAGCATAACCGTCAGCGCGATTGGCGGAAACGAAGCGATCCAGAACCTCTTGCCCGACTTCGAGAAGCAGACGGGCATTCACGTCAACCTGCAGGTCCTGCCCTATCCCGCTCTAAGGCAGCGTTCGATCGCAGCCTTCGTCAGCGGTCAGGTCGATTCCGACGTCTACTGGGAGGACATCATCTGGCTCGGCGAGTGGGCGAAAAACGGCTATGTCCGGCCGCTCGACGACCTCATCAAGCGCGACTTCAAGCAATCCGATATCGACGATTTTCTGCCGGGCGCATGGAATGCGCAGTCGAAGTGGGACGGCAAGACCTGGACGATGCCGTTCGGCGCATATTATTTCCTCGACTATTATCGCTCCGACCTGTTCGACAAGGCGAACATCAAAGCGCCCGTGACGCTCGACGACGTCGATAGCGCAGCGGCAGCGTTGAATAAGCCCGCGGCAAGACAGTTCGGTATCGCCATGCCCTATCAGCGCGGCACGGCCATCGCCTCCTGGTTTCTGGCAACGTTCGCCGGCGCCGGTGGACATGTGCTCAAAAATCCTCCGGAAGACCTGACGCCGACCCTCGACACGCCCTTGGCGCTGGATGTCCTGAAACACTACATCGGCTGGATGAAGTTCGCGCCGCCGAGCGTTGCTTCCTATCACTGGGACGACCAGACGGTGGCGATGCAGACGGGACGGCTTGCCATGTCGCCGAGCTTCTCCATCAACGGCACCGAATTCGCCAAGCCGGAGCAATCCGTCATCGCCGGCAATGTCGGATACACGTTCATGCCACGCGAAAAAGCCTCGGATGCGCCGGTTATCCCCTTCGGCGGCTGGGGTGTCGGAATTGCCGCGAAATCGACCAAGGTCGAGGAAAGCTGGGCCTTTATCAAATGGGTCACCAGCAGCGACATCCAGAAGAAGCTCGCGAAATTCAACGGTACCCCGGTCCGCTATTCCACCCTTGAAGATCCGGAACTGCAGAAGATGTACCCTTGGCTGAAGCTGGTCATCGAAGCCGAGAAAGCCGGTCAGGTCTATCCCGATTACCGTCCGCGCTATCCTTTCTATCCGCAGCTCGAAGAAGAGCTCGGCAAGGAACTCAATCTTGCGGCATTGGGACAGATCACGCCGGAAGCTGCTCTCAAGACGGCAAACGACAACATAGCGACCATCATCACTCAGGCCGGCTATACCTTACCCGGCACGAAATAAGATGGTGGCGCACTCCCTCGATACAGCTGCGGCGGCGACAACGCCGCAGCACAGGAAGCGGCGGGCGGCCAAATACGAAGGCCTGCCCTATCTTGCCCCGGCCGCCTTCCTGACCATCCTACTTGGAGTCGTGCCGCTTCTGGCGCTTCTCGGGTTCAGCTTTTTCGACTGGTCCCTGACCCGCCCGACCTCAGGCACATTCATAGGCATTCGAAACTATCTGCAGATCGCGACCGATCCGGTATTCTGGCATGCGGTGCGCGTTACGCTTCAAATCGGCGTCGAAGCCATCGTGGCGCAATTGATCCTCGGCGTGGCAATCGCTCTACTGCTCAATCACAAACTTCCCGGCATGGGCATTCTACGCGCCTTTGTGATGGCACCGATGATGATGGCGCCGCTTTTTGCAGGTTTGATCTGGCGGCTCGTGCTGTCCAACGATTTCGGCATTCTCCCCTATCTGCTGACGCTGGCCGGATGGGAGACGCCGCCGCTCTTCCTGTCCGATCCCAATTGGGCCGTTCATGCCATCGTGCTGGTCACGGTGTGGCAGACGACGCCCTTCGTCGTTCTCTTCGTTATCGCCGGCCTGCAGATCATCCCGACCGAACTCTACGAGGCCGCCCGCCTGGATGGCGCCGGCGCTTTCCGACTGTTCGGGTCTATCACCCTGCCGCTGTTAAGGCCGGTGCTGATGACCATCAGCCTGTTCAGCATCATCGATTCCGTCAAGATATTCGATCCCATTTACGCGATGACGACCGGTGGGCCAGGCGACGCGACGGAAAGTTTATCCTATCTGATCTATCTCGAGACATCGACCTTCTTCAATCTGGGATACGGATCGGCACTCGCCGTCATCACGCTCATCCTGGTGTCCATCCCCGTCTTCTTCATCTTTCGGAGCAACGTTCGCGCAAGCGGACCGAAATGACCGGCGAAAGGAAAGACATGAGCCGCACCCGCCGCAGACTATCAAGACGAACGATCTCGAACACGCTCGTCTATGCGACCAGCCTCCTGGTTGCGCTGATCTTCATGGCGCCCATCCTTTGGGTCATCAATCTGTCGCTGAAGACGCGTCCCGACATCTTTGCCTGGCCGCCGGCCATTCTCGACTTCACGCCGACGCTGGCAAACTACCGCTCGGTGTTCAACCCGAACGAACATTTCGTCAGCGTTCTCGTCAACAGCGTATTGGTCGCATTGCTGGCGACCATCGTCGCGATCATCGTCGGCTCCTGCGCAGCTTTCGCCATGTCCGGTAGACGCGCCGAAAGCGGCAGGCGCGGCGCTCGCTGGCTGGCGCTCTGGATGCTGATATTCCGCATGATGCCACCGGTCGCCGTCGTCATCCCTTATTACGTCGTCTTCAAGACGCTCGGCCTCATCGGCACGGACACCGCCATCGTCGCCAGCCATTCCGCCTTCGCACTCGCGGTCGTCGTCTGGATCATAAAGGGCTTCTTCGACGAGATCCCGAAAGAGATCGAAGAGGCCGCCATCATCGACGGCGCAACGCCGTTCCAGGTTTTCATTCGCGTTATCCTGCCGGTTTCAAAGGCGGTGCTTGCCGCTTCCTGCATCTTCGCCTTCCTGACCTCCTGGAACGAATTCCTGATGGTTTCGCTCCTGTCCAGCGCAGCGACGCAAACGTTGCCCGTCGCGGTCTCGAGCTTCATCAACGAAGTCTATACAAGCTGGGGGGAACTCGCCGCCGCAACCGTCGCGGGCGTCGTCCCCGCCCTTCTCTTTGCTTTCTTCGGACAGCGCTATCTCCTTGCCGGTCTTGCTCCCGGAGCCGTCAAATGAGCGCGCCCGAACTCGCAATCTTCGGATCACTCACCATCGACAATGTCGTGAGGGCCAACGGCGAGATCATGCCGCAATATTTCGGTGGCAACGCGGTCTATGCTGCTTTGGGCGCGCGGGTGTGGAGCGATAGCGTCGGTGTGGTCTCGCGCTACGGCGAAGGCTATCCCCTTGAATGCTTCGATCTCCTTCGCAGCCTTGGCATCGACGCCTCCGGCATCCGCCGCATAGAAGGCCCTCATCGCATGAATGTTGCCTTCGCCTATCGAGCGGACGGCAGTCGGACACGCATCATCCCTCCCGAGATTCTCGCCGGAATGTCCGAAATCGACCGTCAACGCTTCCACGACAGTTCAACGCGTCAAAAGGGGCACCTTATCCTGGAGCAGTTCGGCGCGCACGGCGGCGATATGCCGGAGGAATGGTGGGATGGTATCAAGGGGATCCACTGCGCCTCGATGCCGCTCGCCCGTCTTCTGGACATCGCGGAAACGGCACGTGCACGAACGCGACGGGGAGCGTTGCGCATCCATGTCGATTCACCGTGGCACGACAGCATTGAGGCCAAGGAATTGGACGCCGGGGTTCTGCTGCGCACCATCGATCTCTTACTGCCAAGCGAGCAGGATCTCGAAAACTACCGTCCAGGCGTTCCGCATGATCGGGTTGCGATCGATCTTCTGGCGCAGGGGGTACCGGCCCTCGTCCTGAAACGCGGCCCGGCGGGTTGCCGTATCTTCCGCTCCGCATCGAACACAGTCACGAACATCCCTGTTTTCTCCGTCGACGTCGTCGACCCGACAGGAGCCGGCGACTCCTTTTGCGGCGGTTTCCTTGCCGGTTTTCTGAAGACCGGCGATCTGCGCATGGCGGCGCATTACGGCGTGGTCTCGGCTTCATTCTGTGTCGAGGCACGCGGCCTCGACGGCCTGGTCGCAGCAGACCGAATCGAAGCGGCAAGGCGGCTGACGGTGCTCAGCGAAGCGACGGGACTTTTGATCAAACCCACACGAATGGAGGGGAACGAATGATGACGACGATCGGCATAATCGGACGAGGCATTCAGCATGCCAACGATCTGATTGATCCCAAAACAATGGAGTTCGCCAGACAGATCGGGCGTCTTGTCGCCAAACGCGGCGGCGTCGTCGTCTCCGGCGGACTTGGCGGCGTTATGGAGGCTGCTTCGCAGGGCGCAAAAGAGGAAGGCGGGCTGACGATCGGCTTTCTTCCTTCCATGGACAAGGCCACCGGCAATCCGTTTCTCGATGTGGTGCTGCCGACCGGACTCGGCCGCATGCGCAATCTTCTGACCGCGCGCGGCTGCGACGCAATCATCATGATCGGCGGCGGATGCGGGACGCTGAACGAATTGACGATCTCCTATGCCGAAGCCCGGCCTGTCATCGTCCTGCGTGGCTCCGGCGGATGGGCCGACAAGATCGAGGCGGTGCTGGACGACGGTCACTATCTCGATGACCGCAAGACGGTATCGATCGATTTTGCCGATACGCCCGACGAGGTGGTCGAGAGGGCCTTCGCGCGCGCCGGGAACAGCAGCGGCTCGGCCCAACCGGACTGAGCAACCACAGATTTATCAAACGACATGCCAACAGATAGAGGATTCCATGACGCGCAAAATGATACTCGACTGCGACACCGGCACGGACGATGCGGTCGCCGTCATGCTGGCCGCTCTCCACCCGGATATCGAGCTGATCGCCTGTACCACGGTAAACGGCAATGTCGAAGTCCAGCACTGCACCGACAACACGCTCCGGACTCTCGACTTCATCGGACGCCCGGACGTTCCCGTCTTCGAGGGGGCTGTCAGACCGATCGTTCGCACGGACTTCCCCTTGCCGCGATCAGCGCAGAACAAGGGCGCCATTCACGGCACGCATCTGCCCATCCCGGAAGCGACCAGTCGCAAGCAGGACACCGGCGCCGTCGAATTCTTGATCGAGACCTATCGTCGGGCGACCGATGAGATCGTTCTGGTCCCGGTCGGTCCTTTGACCAACATCGCCATGGCTCTCTCGCTGGACCCCAAATTCGTGGAGCGCGTACCGGAGGTCGTGATCATGGGTGGCGCCCATGCGACCGGTAACATCACGCCCTCGGCGGAGTTCAACGTGTGGGCCGATCCGGAAGCAGCGGCCATCGTCTTTGCCGCCGGCTTCCGCAAGGTGACGCTGGTGCCTCTCGATGCAACCCACCAGGCGCTCGTGACCAGCGAACAATGCGCCAAACTCGACGCCCTAGGAACGCCGGCCGGTATCGCTGCCGCACGCTTCATCGGCCAGCGTATCAAGGGCTACGACGCCAGTCAGCCGATGGCTGTTCTGGGGTCAGCGCCCGTTCACGACGCAGTCTGCGTCAATTTCCTCGTGGCACCGTCGGTCATCCGCACCGAGCATGTGCATGTTGCCGTGGAAACGAAGGGCGAACTGACGCTCGGACGCACGGTGATGGATGTCAAACAGCGCGGTAGGGCAGCTCCGAACTGCGATGTCGCGTTCAGCGCCGATGCCGACCTCTTCAATGCGACGATGCTGGAAACCTTTGCTCGCACACCGAGCAGGAGCTGACCGCCATGGCGCAAGTCTCGCTTCGCAAGGTCGTCAAGAACTATGAGGGGACGCCCGTGGTGCGCGCGGTCGACCTCGAAATCGCCGACGAAGAATTCGTAGTCCTGGTCGGGCCCTCTGGCTGCGGCAAATCGACGACCTTGCGCATGATCGCCGGGCTCGAAGATATCACCGACGGCGAAATCTGGATCGGAGGAAAGCTGATCAACGACGTTCCGCCACGCGATCGGGACATAGCAATGGTGTTCCAATCCTATGCGCTTTATCCGCATATGAGTGTCGAGGACAACATGTCCTTCGGCCTGAAACTTAGGGGCATGGAACGCGACGAGATTCGGACGCGGGTCGACCGGTCGTCCCGTACGCTTGGGTTGGACACGCTTCTAAAACGCCTGCCGAAGGCACTCTCCGGCGGCCAGCGCCAGCGCGTCGCCATGGGACGCGCCATCGTCCGGGAGCCGGAAGTCTTTCTCTTTGACGAACCCTTGTCGAACCTGGACGCCGCCCTTCGGGTCCAGGTCAGGACGGAAATCAAGAAATTGCACCAGGCACTCAGGACCACCACGGTCTACGTAACCCACGATCAAGTGGAGGCGATGACGCTTGCCGACCGCGTGGTCGTCATGAACGGCGGGAACATCGAACAGGTCGGCACGCCGCAGGAGCTTTATCACAGCCCGAAGACGCGCTTCGTGGCGGGCTTCATCGGCTCGCCGGGCATGAATTTCATCCCCGTGCACCTGGTTGGCAAGCACGGTCAGCTCGTGCTTCAGCTCCCAGACGGGGTCGAACTGGCGGTGCCACAAGCCCGAACCGAGCGTTATCTGCCCTATTCCGGGCAAGAGCTAACGCTCGGCCTGCGGCCCGAACATCTTACGGACCGTGCCGACAGGAACGGTCACGCGCGCGTTGATGCCACGATTGAGGTTGTGGAGCCCATGGGGCTCGATACCCTAGTCTATTTCAACATCGGCGACACGTTGGTCTGCGCGCGGATCGACCCGGAGACCAGCGTTTCTCCAGGGGACACGATCGCACTCCATGCCGATACGAACCGCATCCATCTTATCGAACCGGCGTCTGGACGTGTGATCTGAAGCAATTGCCGGCCATCGGCCTGGAATTCGAATTCCAGGCCACCTCGAAACAACAACGGCCACTCCTGCCAGGGCGCTATCGCGAGCAGCCTGGCCGATGGATTGCGGCATAATTTTACTATGAAGATCCAGAGATGACAGATACCCCCATGAAACGTCTCGGCATGCTAACGCCGTCCTCCAACACCGTGTTGGAACCCATGACGTCCGCTATAATGGCGACCCAGCCGAATATTTCGGTTCACTTCTCCCGGCTGCGGGTCACCGAAATTTCCGTCGAGGCAAAGGCCCTTGCGCAATTTCATGGCACCCCGATGCTGGAAGCGGCTGCACTTCTTGCTGATGCGAGGCCGAATGCCATCATATGGAATGGAACATCCGGCGGCTGGACTGGACTGGACGCAGACAGGGGGCTGGTGGCGATACTGGAGGAGCGGCTGCAGGTCCCGGTTTCAACCGTTACGCTCGCGCTGGTTGACTTGCTGAAAAGGCTCGGAATCCAAAGGATCGCATTCGTCACGCCGTACACGTCCGATGTTCAGGCAAGAATTGTGGAGACATTCCGCCGGGAGGGGTTCAGTTGCGTGTCCGCGCCTCATCTCGGTATCTCCGAGAACTTTGCTTTCTGTGCGGTATCGACCGAGGAGTTGGACATGCTCGTCGAAAACGCCGCAGCATCGCTGCCCGAGGTCATTATTCCCTACTGCACCAATCTGCCCGCAACACGCCATGCAATGCGCTGGGAGGCGCAATACGGCATACCGGTATTCGATTCGGTGGCGATCGCGGCACGCGCTGCCTTGGAGCTGAGCGGCCTTTCCCCGAAGATCATCACCGATTGGGGAAGTATCTTTGGCCTGTAGGTTTCAGCCCCCTACGCAGGAAAGCGATGGCGAAAGCCATCGTCCTGTTCGAGAAGTGCCGCAAAAGCCAGCAAATCGCCGTTCCTGCCCGGTCCGGCGACAATCTGCATCCCGATCGGGCGTCCGTCCGGCGTCCATCCGCAAGGAATGGACATGACCGGCAGCCCAACCAGCGAAATCGCATAGGTAATGGTAAGATAATCGATGATGTTGTTCGTCGGCTTGTCATCGATGGAATCCACGTCAGCCTGTGAAAGCGGCCATGGCGCTACGCTCGCGCTCGGTAACAGCAGAAAATCGAAGCCCTCGAAAAATACCGCGCAATTCCGGTAGAGCCTGGTGCGGATCGTCTCTGCCTGCAAGACATCTTTCAGGGAGACGTTGCGTCCTCGCTCGACGTTCCAGCGAACCGTCGCTGAGACATCCGACGACGCGTCCTCAATCATAGGGCCAAATTCATGGAAGAGAAGACCCGCGCGCAGGGTTTCAAAGGCTTGCTGCACTCCGGTAAAATCCGGATGCTGCGCCTCGACGACAAAGCCCATACGAGAGATTCGATCGATGGCCAAATCGAAGACATCGCTGACCTCCCGGGCGATCGTCGCGACTCCAAGATCGACCGATGTCGCGAGTCTGAGATCGTTCCTGCTGAAGAGCTGTGCGGATTGATATGCTTGCAATCCCATTGATACCGGATCGCGCACATCGCTTCCTGCGATTGCCGCAAGCATCAGTTCTGCATCGGATACGGTTCGGGCCATTACGCCGAAGCTTGCCAGCGTTTCCCAGAGAAACTGCTTCGACACCCTTGGAACAGTTCCGACTGCCGGGCGAATGCCAATGACATCGCAGAAGCTTGCAGGCGTTCTGACGGAGCCGCCGAAGTCGGTCCCCAGCGCCAGCGGCACCATCCCTGTTGCGACTGCGACGGCAGAACCGCCGCTCGATCCTCCGGACGTGCGGTCCGGTGCATAGGGATTGACGGTATTGCCTGCGATGACATTGCGGCACAGAGCACCGAAGCCGAACTCCGGCGTATTGGTTTTTCCGATCAGGATGCCACCGGCAGCCTTAAGGCGTGCGACAACGACGTCGTCCTCATCGGGGACATCATGCTCGTACAAAGCCGAGCCACGGGTCGTCCGAATATTCGCGGTCGGTATGAGGTCCTTTACGGCAAACGGTATGCCGTGCAATGCACCCGCAAACTGGCCGCGTTCCGCCATACCATCCAGGCGATCGGCCTCGGCCAGCGCACTCTCTGGCGATATTGTGATGAAAGCGCGTAAGCGACCGTCACTCCGGTTTATTTGCCAAAGGCAGGCTTCGACGACCGCGCGCGCAGTCAATGTCCGGGCCCGGATTAACGAGGTAAGCTCGGTTGCCGAGAATCGTGTGATCGTCTCCGCCCCGAGCACGCTCACCGCCTCTTCCGCTGTTGCAAAGGCTGGGGCTTGGGCATCGTCTTGAGAGCGTCTACAACGGCCGCGCCCGTATGAAGAATATGCTCTTGAAGCAACGCGCCCAGCTTTGCGCCATCGCGCGCATCCAGCGCTTCCATGATCCTTTCATGCTCCTCGACGGACTCCGCCCAACGCGTGCTTGACAGATTGGCAAGATAACGCGCCCGCCGGATCTTGTCGGCATATGCCTTGTAGTCGGCAGCAAGGATACGATTGCCAGACATCTCGGCCAGGCGACGATGGATTGCCTGATTGACATCGAAATAGGAGTGCTTTTCTTCAGCGGTCTTGAACGCGACCAGTTGCGCATGCATCAGCCGAAGTTCGGCGATATCCGCATCCGTCGCACGGCTCGCCGCAAGGCGACCAACCAGGATTTCCAACGCGCACATTACCTCAAAGACATCGGCGATCTCTTCCGGTACGATGTTTCGGACGACTGAACCGCGATTGGGCAGCAGGGTAACGTAATCCTCGGCCGCGAGGACTTTCAATGCTTCCCGGAGCGGCGTACGCGAAATCTGTAGATCCTCGCAAAGCCGCAGCTCCGGGATGGGCTCGCCAGGCGCAAGCACCCCCTCCAGGATCATATCCCGAAGCCGCGAAACGATTTCTTCGTGCAGGTTGGTTCTCTGAAGCGGCAGAACTGACGTAGCCACCGGGCCTCCTCCATCGTTATTTGTTTAATCGATTTGCTATTCGATCATAATTCATAATGCAACTTAATGGGATGGCATTTGCGAGCATATTGCGCCTTGAACGGCAAGAGGCCCGAACGGCGTTGCCCGCTTGGCCGACGAAGACGTGATGGGCACGCACTCGACTCCCTTGCGGCGTGTCACCCGAGTCCATGCCGTCGAAAGACCTGCGGACTTTCGTTACGAAGCGAAAGATCTCTGGTGGTACCATGAGCCGCAACGGCCGGGTCGCGCGCGATGGGGTCAGAACAAGATTAGTGCGACATCGTGCGTTTAGCCGAAGATGTGAACCTCAGGATCGATATTCAGTCCCTACCACCGGACGCTAAATAACATTTCGCGCTAAAACTTCATATTCAGCACCGGCGACAAACCACGGATAATACTGACGGATTCGGTCAGCGTACGATTTCGCACTAATCTCGTTCTGCCCCCGTTTTCACATCGGCAATGTGGACCTCGCCGTCGCTGCTGGCGGTGGCGATCTGAACTGGAATAAACGCCGATGTCGAAGACGGCGATAATGGACGGGCCTGACCGGGAGTCACGACGGAAGTGTGCGCCTTGAAGGGACTCGAACCGCCGACCCCGTCGTTTGGCCGATATGTTCGCGCCGAATCTCCGTGTACGGGCAGCTACTTGCTCTCGGGAATGTCCGATATGGGGCCGGTTCCAGACAAGCAGCTTTCAGGCACCGACGGTGGCCTAGCTGCGGCTAGTTTCGAAGCGCTCAGCACGGGCTGCTTACGACCTCATTGCAAGCGTTTTTGGAATTCTGACCGCCCCTAACATCTGCCATTCGGTGCTCAACCAACTTCGGGCATAGTCGGTGCCGTTCGCAGACTGGAAGCTATTTAGAGACCAACAGGAGATTGCCGCCAATCGTTTGTCCATTCTGACTAGCTATTAATGTTTGGACAGCGAAGCGGTCAGCCAGCCAAGTTCCGTGCGTGCCGACGAAATGATGCTAGCGTACGAGTGCACCGATAAAGTCCTCCTCAAGAGGACCGGGGCATTGGCGGCCATATGGCCGCGCCGACACCTCAACTAGAAATGTCAATCACGATCTTGCCCTTTGCGTGACCTGCTTCATACTTCGCGTGCGCAGCGGCGGCGTCGGCAAGGCCGAACGGCTCGCTGTCCAGGCGCGGCGTCAATCTCCCCTGCTCGGCCATGGCGGTGACGATGTCCATAATCTCGGCGTGCCGCTCTATGCCTACGCCGTACATAATCGGCAACAGCACCAGGACCATCTGCAGATTAGCGCCCTTGAGAGGCGTTGTTGCATCGGTCGATGAATGAACGGATTCCTATCTTTGATGCTGTGCTATGCGGTTGCTGTCACGCACCGGACGGATTTCGGGCGCGCGCATGCCAGCATTCGATTGAGGATGGTGCAGCCGATGGCGACTTCCGTCTGTTGCGCGGCGAATGAGCGTGCCCTCAGTCGGTGCCCGATGATCGACTTATAGCGACCGATCGCGGTCTCGACCAGGGATCGCTTGCCGTAGTCGGTAGCGGCCTGCCATTTCATCCGCCCATCGGCGTTGATCGCAGCGATATGACGGTCTCGTTGACAGGAGAGATCGGTGTCTGGCTGTTCCACCGCATTGGCGCGTGGCGGAATGACCACCGCAGCGCCGGCACTATGCTTGGTGACGGCGTCATAGGTTGGGTTGCCGTCATAAGCGCCATCGGCCGTGAACTGGCCGATGGGGTCGCCGATCTGGTCGAGCAGCGCCTCCACCTGCGTGGCGTCGCCGGCATCCTGGTCGGTCGTCATGTGAGCGATGATCTCGCCGCTGTCGGCATCCAGCGCCAGGTGCAGTTTCCGCCATCGCCGACGGGACTGGGCACCATGCTTCTCTTCCAGCCATTGGCCGGCGCCGTAGACTTCCAACCCGGTGCTATCGACCAATACGTGAAGCGCACCATCCGGCAGAGACTGACGATTGCTACGTCTGGCGGGCGGGCTCCAGGTTCTCGCCCGACGGCTGAGTGTTGTGTGGTCAGGGGCTGGCAGATCCAACCCCATCAGCGCAAGTACGGAGCTCAAAAATCCTTCAGTCTGCCGCAGCCGAAGTCCGAACACCAAGCCCAGCGTCAGCGCCGTCTCGATGGCGAGATCGGAATAACGCGGCTGGCCGCCTCTTGTCTTGCGCCGTGGTGCTGACCAACCGTCAACAGCCTCCGACGTCATCCAAAGGGTCAGACTGCCACGTTGGCGCAGACCCGCATCATATTCCGCCCAGTTCGTCACCTTGAACTTCATCTTCCCGATGTGATGACGGCAAGCGGCGTTATGTTTGTGTGGCATGGGTGATCAATCAAGCTATTTTCGATTGCAGCCACATAGGCGGAAACTCTTGAAATTCGATCCGTGCACCAGCGCCACTTTCCGCCAGTCTCGTCATTGGCGAGCGAGGGGGTGGCTTCGTTCAGCTTGATGACGATCGTCTTCTGTTGCTCGCGAAGAACCAACAAACTCGTGGGGCCGTTCGCCGTCGGCCTGTGGCTCCTTGCGGCCATCCTCTCGACGCCGACGGGTTCGATCGCCAACCCGGCGGTGACCATCAGCCTGCTTGCGACGCAGGCGAGCGCTTCGGTGGTTACTGTGACGCTCTTCGTGGTCGTGCAGATCATCGGAGGAGGAGGCGCCGCACTGACAGTATCGACGATCTATCCAAATGGAGATTGAAATGCGGAAAATCACAGCGTTCTGTCTGCTGGCGGCTGGTGTCGCCGCTGTCTCGGTCGGTGCCGCCAGCGTCGCGTCCGACAACGTCTCGCCGATCTACGGGGTCAGTCTTCCGGAAGGATATCGCGGCTGGAAGATGATCACGGTCGCTCATGAAGCTGGGAAGAACACCGACATCCGCGGCATCCTCGGAAACGACATCGCCGTGAAGGCCTTCCGCGAGGGGACGCGACCGTTTCCCGATGGATCCGTAATCGCTCGGCTGGCCTACGTCTACAAGTCGTCGCCGGAGAACGACGCCGTGTTCTCTGCCCCGCAGTCGTTCGTCGCGGGTGACCCGACGAACGTGCAGATCAGCGTCAAGGACTCGAAGAAGTATGCTGACAGCGGTGGCTGGGGATACGGCCAGTTCGAGAACGGCATCGCCAACAAGAGCCAGCCGCTTCTGGAGTCGTGTTTCGCGTGCCACACGAAGCTCGATCGCTCGAAGGACTTCGTGTTCAGCCGCTATTCGCCGTGACAGTTGGCTACATTCCGCTGTGTCCGCCAGTTTCAGAGGCATTAGTTGCGCGATGCTGCGATAGCTTTACGGGGAGGCTGGCAGTTGATATCGGCGCAAGACCAAAACCTTGTCGCCATGAACCAGTTCGAACCGGGGACCAAGTTAAAATCCAAAGAGATTATTGAGCAAAAGCAGCCAGATATGCCGAATCTAGCGTTCTTCCGCTCAATGCTAAAAGGGCCAACCGGGTCCAGCTTTCTACGCGTAAAAAAGAACAGCTCCAGCTCGCTGCCTACCAGCTTCAACGACCCTGTCGTCAGGCGATCGGAAGGCTCGTGTCGAAGACTGCACCATGAAGGCGCATCAACTGATCGGTCCTACCCGGGTCATCTTCAAAACGATGTCCGGGAAGTGTCAGAAGATCGGTCGAGAGCACACGGTCGAAGAGGGCATAGCAAACTTCCCCATTATTGTGTCGGGATCGATAGGCCAGTCCATCAAGATCCGGATAATCCTCGTGCAGCGCGAGCGCCAATGCTCGCGACGGCGCGTAGTCTGCGCCGGCGCTGATGGAGGCGTCCACACCGTGAAACAGCAACCCTTCATCCATAAGCTTGGCGAGCGCTATTTGGCGCTGCAAGCGCAGCGGTGTCCACATGCGCTGCTCCACGAATGCTCGACGAACAATGCGGTTTGCGGGCCTGCGAAGAATGGTCTCGACGAACGCGCCTTCCAGACGCTGAGCGGCGTAAAGAAGGCGAAACTGCCCTGACGGCGCGTCGAACCGACCCTGAGGCGCCACACCGGCAGCTGGTCCGAAGAAGATCGCACCATGGACTTTCTGGTGGACTCGAACGATCACCTCGCCCGGGTCCAATGCAATGACTCTTAGGCCCGATGGAAAACGGGCTGTCGGCGCAGTGAAGCCTGGCACTCGTCAGCCCTCGTCCAAGCCCAGATAGGCTTTTGCCGCCGTGACTACGTCGCCAACCCGCCCGTCCGCAAGAATCCGCTGCGGTGTGTCCGCCAGATTAGGGTCGGCGTCGATCAGGAACTGCAACATCGACCATCGGCCCGCGCCGCAGTCGTCAAAGAGTTTGGTGATCTTGACCAGCCCCTCGACCAGACGTGCCTCCTTGCCGTCGGTCACGAACTGAAACTTCGGGAGAACGATCTCCGATCCGAGCATAAGGCCGAATGCCGAACCAAGCTTGACCCGCTTGTGAAGCGCCTGGCGAGTGGTGCCAAGCATCTTTGCACCTTCGGTCAGGGAAACACCGCCACCGGAGCGATCGAGAAGAGCCGTACTAATCGCGACGAACCGCTGCTCGTCGCTCATTTCGACTGCACCGGATCCGCCGTCTACTTCCGCCAGGAGATCTGCCGAAAGCTGGAACTGGTCGGCGGCAAGATCGATGTGCTTGGCAAGCTCCGAGAACGCTCGAGGCCTGTCGTACTGGCACAAGCGCAACAACTCGGTCCGTGCCGGCGTCAACTCGGTCAACAGAACGAAGGCATCTATAGCCAGCTGCTCCGCACGTGGTGTCGGGGTCCACCTGTGCAACAAGGCGTGCCGAACCTCCCTGGAGCGGGCAAGACAATCATCGACGATGTGCGAATACCAGGTACGCCGTTTCTGGGTACGGTGAATTGATGACCGCTGCCGCGGCAACTCGAAGTCCGACACCGAAGCCTCATGAAAGGCCGCGCCCATAAGAAGTGCTGCAGATTGGAGCCGCGAGTTGAAGACGACGACAAGCTTCAAGGTCGGGCTCGCCGACACGTCAGGAAGAAGCGTGTCGCGAACCCGCATGTTCCAGTGTTTAAACTCTTCGCTGTCTACCCAGTGGTGGTTCAATCGCCATTGGTGCCCCGCCCGTGTCTCGAGACCTCGATCCAGATCTCCCGCCACCGGATGGTTGAATACGAGATCGGCAAGGTACTGCGAGAGCGTCTTACCAGCTTCTCGAGCGTGCAGTTCGGCAGCTGCGCGCACGACGGGATCGATGTCAGCCGCAGATATCGTGTGGTCGCTCATGGCCCGCTCATGGCTTCCGCTGTCGCGGAAACAGTACATGGTTGATAGTCAGGGTTGATATATACGGCTAGTGGCCGATATTATCAACCCTTTGACCACGTCACATCAACCATCTGCTTTCGTGACATCCCTAAAAGGACCACTTCGGCGAACCTCGCCAGCGCTTCCCCGCAGAGCTCATTGCGTAGCGAACGAGGAATCTCCAGCTGCACACCGGCCCGTGTCTTGCCGCGGTTGCAGATGTTGTTCGTCGCAGCTCCGGCCAGTGACTGGCCCGGCCGCCTGACTTCGGCGGCAAACCCTGCTTTGTCGGGTGCCGCGACGATCCTGTCGCGCCGCTCGAAATCGAGACCGCCAACCCAGGTGCTCTCACCGTCGCCATCGTCTGCACGACCATGAACGCCGAGGACGATCTGCGATGCCGACACCAGCTTCGCCGCCAAGGGCTCATCGAATTTCTCCGACGTGATATGCAGCTCGCAATGGTCGCGATGGGACCTCAATCCTTCGAAGGGATAGAGGGATAGAGGGATAGGGTATGGCTGGGGCGTTGTTGCATCGGTCGATGAATGAATGGATTCCAGTCCTTGATGCAGTGTCTATGCGGTAGCTGTCACGCACCGGACGGATTTCGGGCGCGCGCATGCCAGCATTCGATTGAGGATGGTGGGACGGTCTCGTTGACAGGAGAGATCGGTGTCTGGCCGTTCCACCGCATTGGCGCGTGGCGGAATGACCACCGCAGCGCCGGCACTATGCTTGGTGACGGCGTCATAGGTTGGGTTGCCGTCATAAGCGCCATCGGCCGTGAACTGGCCGATGGGGTCGCCGATCTGGTCGAGCAGCGCCTCCACCTGCGTGGCGTCGCCGGCATCCTGGTCGGTCGTCATGTGAGCGATGATCTCGCCGCTGTCGGCATCCAGCGCCAGGTGCAGTTTCCGCCATCGCCGACGGGACTGGGCACCATGCTTCTCTTCCAGCCATTGGCCGGCGCCATAGACCTCCAACCCGGTGCTGTCGACGAGGACATGGATGGGCCCTTTTCCTGGGAGTCGATGACCTTGCCGTTTGTCCGGCGATCGCCATTTGTTTGCCCGACGGCTCAGCGTCGTATGGTCGGGAACGGCGAGATCCAGTCCCATCAGCAGCAGCACTGATGTCAGAAAGCCCTCCGCCTGGCGCAGGCGCAAGCCGAATACGAGGCCCAGGGTCAGGGTGGTCTCAATCCCAGATCGGAATAACGCGGCTGGCCTCCTCTTGTCTTGCGTCGTGGCGCTGCCCAACCGTCAACAGCCTGCGACGTCACCCAAAGGGTCAGACTGCCACGTTGGCGCAGACCCGCATCATACTCGGCCCAGTTCGTCACCTTGTACTTCATCTTGCCAATGTGATGACGGCGAGCGGCGTTATGTTTGTGTGGCATGGATGATCAATCAAGCTGTTTTCGATCGCAGCTACATAGGCGGGAACTGTTGAAATTTGGTCCGTGCACCAAAGCCATGATGTAACCCATCCCGCAACAGAGCGTGGCGGCTCAGATGTCATCTTTGGCGGAGGCGAACACCGTGCTGGCATCGCTGACGATCGAGACGTGCGAATAGGCAGCCTGGCCGGCTCCGGCGGCATCGGCACGCATGATTGCCGTCACGATGACGTCGTGCTCATCATAGGACTTGGCAAGGCGGCCTAGAAGGCGGAACTGCGCACGGCGGAAGGGTGCAAGTCGCGCCCGGGTCTGGGTCACCAGATCGTAAATGTGATCATTATGGGCGCCCCGATAAAGGCGCGTGTGGAATTGGGTATTATGGGTTGCGTATTCTTCCTCGGCACGGCGATGGACGAGTTGCATCGAGGCGCGATGCTCCGCCTCCAGCGCATGCCGTTCATCGATCGTCATCCGCTGTGCCGAAAGCCGCGCGCAGATCGCCTCCAGTTCCGCCATCGCCTCGAACATCGAGTGCAGGTGACGCTCGTTCACATTGGTGACGACGGCGCTGCGATTGGGCTCGCGGCTGACCAGCCCCATGGCGCAGAGTTGACCTAGGGCTTCCCGAACGGGCGTGCGCGATACGTCAAACCGGGTGGAAAGCGATATCTCGTCGAGCTTGTCGCCGGGCGACATCACACCGGTGACGATCATATCAGCAATCGCCCGCACCATCTGCTCGACGGTCGTTCCTGCCCGGATGATTTCCTTGCGTCTGACTTGTTTCACGGACTCAATCTGCATGTCGTCTGTATACAGATGCATTGTGGACACCGGAAAGTCAAATAAGCCGGAATAGCTGGGAATCGACTGGCAAACCGCGGTTGCGACACACCTCTCTTTTGCCCGCCACGCATTTTAGTCACATTTTTAATCACCGCTTATTTTTTGACCTTTCGCATGGATAATCTGCATACACTTTCGACAATACCGCCGGCAGATCAACAATCAAATGATTATGTTCAATAACTTAGATTTTGGCACGGTCATTGCATACACTTTACTGCACACCAATTTAACCGGCCGACCGCCGCAGGGAGCATCGCGATGACCAAACTCCTTTCCATGAACCGCCGCAATTTCCTCCAGACCTCCGCCGCCGGTGCCCTCGTCGGACTCGCTCCCGGGCTGCTGGCGTCTCGCGCCGCCGCCCAGGCGGCGCTGACCGTCGGCTTCATCTATGTCGGCCCCAAGGACGACTACGGCTATAACCAGTCGCATGCGGAAGGTGCCGCAGTCGTCAAGGCGATATCGGGAATAACCGTCGTTGAAGAAGAGAACGTTCCCGAGACCGTCGACGTCCAGAAGACCATGGAGTCGATGATCAATCTTGACGGCGCCACGCTCATCTTCCCGACGTCCTTCGGCTACTTCGACCCCCACATGCTGGCGATGGCCGCCAAATATCCAAACATCCAGTTCCGTCATTGCGGCGGCCTCTGGCAGAAGGACAAGAACCCGACGAATACCGGGTCGTACTTCGGCTATATCTTCCAGGGCCAATATCTGAACGGCATCACAGCCGGCTATGCGACCAAGAGCAAGAAGATCGGTTTCGTCGCCGCCAAGCCCATTCCGCAGGTCCTGCAGAATATCAATGCCTTCCTGCTTGGCGCGCGTTCGGTCGATCCGGCGATTACCTGCCAGGTGATCTTCACCGGCGAATGGTCGCTTGCCGTGAAAGAAGCAGAAGCCACCAACGCACTCGTCGATCAGGGTGCCGACGTCATCACCTGCCACGTGGATAGCCCGAAGGTCGTTGTCCAGACGGCCGCCGGCCGCGGCGCGTTCGTTTGCGGCTACCATGCCAACCAGAGCCCACTTGCTCCGGAAAAATATCTGACCGGCGCCGAATGGGCATGGGGCAACGTCTACAGCAATTTCATCAAGGAGGCGCAGGCAGGGCAGCCATTGCCAAACTTTGTTCGCGGTGGCCTGAAGGACGGCTTCGTGAAAATGAGCGCGCTCGGCACCGGCGTCTCCGATGAGTCCCGCAAGAAGTTCGAGGCCACCAAGGCCGAGATGATGGCTGGCGGCTTCTCGGTCTTCAAGGGACCGCTGAAGGACAACAAGGGCAAGCAGGTCATCGACGGCGGCAAGGCTTATGCCGAGGACGCGATCGAACTCGAAAGCATGGATTATCTGGTCGAGGGCGTTGTTGGATCGACCGCCTGATCCTTTGAGGAGGAAGCGCCATGACGGTTGAAGTCGACGATCCGGCAATCTCTATTGCCTCCGCCAGGCAGGCATCGTTGCGTCCAGTCCTTGAATGGCTGGCGCGGCGCGCCGAGCCGGTGGCAATCACGCTTGTCGGCATTCTGGCCGGCCTGGCGCTCTTCTCCCTCTTTATCGTCGCGGTCGGCAAATCGCCGGCCGTGCTCTACCAACTGATGTATACCGGTGGCTTCGGCAGCTGGTTCTCGATTCAGAACAGTCTCAGCCGCGCCTCGCCGCTGCTTTTGACGGCCCTTTGTGTCGCACTTCCGGCCCGCCTGGGGCTTGTCATCATCGGAGGAGAAGGCGCAGTCGTGCTGGGCGGCGTTGCCGCCGCCGCAATTGCCTTGCCCCTGGTTGGACCTGTTCCGGTCTTCGTCGTCCTCATCTTGATGGCTGTCGCCGCCATGGTCGTCGGCGGCATCTGGATCGGGCTGGCTGGTTTTCTGCGCCATTATCGCGGCGTCAACGAGACCATCTCCTCGCTGCTGCTGGCCTATATCGCCATTGCCCTGATGAACCAGTTCGTCGAGGGGCCGCTACGCGATCCCGCAAGCCTGAACAAACCTTCGACGAAGCCGCTTCCGCCCGAATACATGATGGGCAACATTCCCGGCATGGACGTCCACTGGGGTCTCGTCATCGGCATCGTTGCTTGCATCATTTCCTGGATCCTGATCGAGATGACCAGCTACGGGTTTGCCGCCCGCATCGCTGGCGGCAACGTCCGCGCCGCACAGATCCAGGGTCTGCCGGTCGGCAAGCTGATCGGCGGGCTTAGCGCCATCGCCGGCAGCTTTGCCGGGCTGGCAGGCATGATCGAGGTTGCAGCGGTGCAGGGCAGTGCCAATGCTTCGCTCGCCGCCGGCTACGGCTATACCGGCATCCTTGTTGCCTTCCTTGCGCGGCACAATCCGCTCGCGATCATTCCCGTCGCCTTCTTTCTCGGCGGCATCGACGCTGCCGGCGGCCTGATCCAGCGACGCATGGGTCTGCCCGACGCAACCGTCCTGGTGCTCGAAGGCACGCTCTTCGTCGTGATCCTGTTTTGCGAAACCTTCTATGGCCGCTTCAGAATCTTCAATCCCGATCTCTGGAAAAGGCCTGACCTTTCAAAAGGGAGAGCATGATGGAAGACGCTGCTATCGGCATATGGGGCGTACCGCTTGCCATTCTCGCAGGCGCAATTCGTGTCTCCACCCCTTTCATCTTCGTGAGCCTCGGAGAAACCATTACCGAGCGCTCCGGTCGCATCAATCTCGGTCTCGAGGGCACGCTGGTCTTCGGTGCGATGACAGCCTACGCCATTGCGGTCATGACTGGTTCCCCTTGGCTCGGGGTGCTGGCCGCCATGGCGACAGGCGCGGTGTTCGGCAGCGTCCATGGATGGATCTGCAAATGGCCGAAGGTCAATGATATCGCGATCGGCATCGCCATGATGCAGTTCGGCCTCGGCCTCGCCTTCTTCCTCGGCAAGCCCTTCATCCAGCCTGTTGCTCCGCACCTTCCGTCAATCCCGTTCGGCTTCTGGTCCAGTCTTGCGCCCGTTCGGGCGGCACTCGATATCAACGTTCTGTTCCTGGTCGGCATTGCACTGGCCTTTTTGCTCTGGTGGGCGTTTCGCAACACCCGGATCGGCCTCATTCTGAGGGTCGTCGGCGACAGTACGGACGCGGCGCGCGCCATGGGCATTCATCCCGACCGGGTCCGACTGATCGCAACGGCGGTCGGCGGCTCGCTCGCAGCCGTCGGTGGCGCCTATCTGTCACTCTATTATCCCGGTTCCTGGAACGAACGCATATCCTCCGGACAGGGCTTGATGGCGGTCGCACTCGTCATCTTCGCACGCTGGAACCCGATCGGCTGCTTCCTCGCAGCTCTGCTTTTCGGCGGCGCAGGCGCCCTCGGCCCCGCCCTGCAATCGGTGGGCGTCACCGAGGGCTACTATCTCTTTTACGCAGCGCCTTACGTTCTCACGCTGGCGATCCTGATTGCCACGTCCTCGCCGACGCGCTCGCTTGCTGGCGCGCCGGGCGCGCTCTCGCTGACAAAATAGAAAGGACGAAGCCATGAACGGTCTTGGCGGATTGAACAAATCGGAGCACGGCGTCGGCATCGGCCTCGTCCAGTTGCAGCTTCCGGTCACAGTCACAAAGGCAGACCTTGCGAAGCACACCCAGGTCATCGTCGAGCTGGTCGGCAAGGCTCGCCGCAGTCAGCCGGGCATGGATCTGGTCGTCTTTCCCGAATATGCGCTGCATGGCCTGTCGATGGACATCAATCCAGAGATCATGTGCACCCTCGACGGCCCGGAAGTCGCCGCCTTCAAACAAGCCTGCCGGGAGAACCGCATCTGGGGCTGCTTCTCGATCATGGAACTCAACCCCGGGGGCATGCCCTATAATTCCGGCATCGTGATCGACGATCACGGCGAGCTGAAGCTCTATTACCGCAAGATGCACCCCTGGGTGCCGGTTGAACCCTGGGAGCCGGGCAATCTCGGCATTCCCGTGATCGACGGCCCGAAGGGCGCGAAGCTGGCGCTGATCATCTGCCATGACGGCATGTTTCCAGAGATGGCCCGCGAATGCGCCTACAAAGGCGCCGAGATCATGATCCGTACCGCCGGCTACACCGCTCCGATCCGCGAGAGCTGGCGTTTCACCAACCAGTCGAACGCCTTTTGCAATCTGATGGTGACCGCCAATGTCTGCATGTGCGGATCGGACGGCACATTCGACAGTATGGGCGAAGGCATGATCTGCAATTTCGATGGATCGATCATCGCTCACGGCATGTCGGGCCGCGTCAACGAGATCATAACCGCCGAGGTGCGCCCCGATCTAGTGCGCGAGGCTCGCCTCGGCTGGGGTGTCGAGAACAATATCTACCAGTTCGCCCATCGCGGCTATGTCGCGGTCTCAGGCGGGGCCGGCGATGCGCCCTATACCTACATGCATGACCTGATCGCAGGGCAGTACCGCTTGCCGTGGGAAGACAAGGTGAAGGTCACGGACGGAACCTCTTGCGGCTTTGCGAAGCCGCAGCGCCGCTATGGCGAAACATTCAAGCTTGCTGGCGAATAGGAGAGACGAAATGGATGCCGTTGTCGAGACCCAAGGACATTATATCAGCGCCGACCCCTACGCCTGGCCCTATAACGGCGATTTGCGACCCGACAATACAGCGCTGATCATCATCGACATGCAGACCGATTTCTGCGGCAAGGGCGGCTATGTCGATCACATGGGCTACGATCTCTCACTGGTCCAGGCGCCGATCGAGCCGATCAGGAAGGTTCTTTCGGCCATGCGCGCCAGGGGCTATCACATCATCCACACCCGCGAGGGGCATCGCCCCGATCTTGCCGACCTGCCGGCCAACAAGCGTTGGCGCTCGCAGCGCATCGGCGCGGGCATCGGCGACAGCGGGCCCTGCGGCCGCATCCTCGTCCGCGGCGAGCCGGGCTGGGACATCATTCCCGAACTTTACCCGCAGGAAGGTGAGGTGATCATCGACAAGCCAGGCAAGGGCTCGTTCTGCGCCACTGATCTCGAGCTCATCCTCAACCAAAAGCGGATCGAAAACATCATCCTGACCGGCATCACCACCGATGTCTGCGTCTCCACGACGATGCGCGAGGCGAACGATCGCGGTTTCGAATGCCTGCTCCTCGAAGACTGCTGTGGCGCGACCGACTATGGCAATCACCTTGCGGCCATCAAGATGGTCAAGATGCAAGGCGGCGTCTTCGGCTCCGTCTGTAATTCGACGGCTCTGATCGAGGCCCTGCCCTGATGCCATCGCTGCGCGCGCAGGTCTTTCGTATTCCAGCAGCCGGCCCTGACGACGTTTCAGGGGTGGAAGCGCTGATTGCCAGTGGCATTGCGCCGCGCAACATCGTGGCGGTGCTCGGCAAGACGGAGGGCAATGGCTGCGTCAACGATTTCACTCGCGGCTATGCCACCCGCAGCTTCGAAACGCTCTTTCAGAAGCACGGTGTCGAGGGCGTCTCGCTTGTGATGTCGGGCGGCACAGAAGGCGCGCTCTCACCGCATTGGACAATCTTCGCGCGGGAGATGGTGGATGCTCCGGCGGAGCGCTCGCTGGCGATCGGCGTTGCCCGCACGCCGTCCTTGCCGGCCCATCATCTCGGCCGGCACGAACAGGTGCTACTCGTTTCCGAAGGCGTGCGCAAGGCTATGCGCGATGCCGGTATTGACGATCCCCGCGACGTGCATTTCGTCCAGATCAAATGCCCACTCCTGACGCTTCGCCGCATCACCGAGGCGGAAGCGGGGGGCAAGACGCTTGCCACGCGCGATACGCTGAAATCCATGAGCCTGTCACGTGGAGCCTCGGCGCTCGGCGTCGCCGTAGCGCTTGACGAGATACGCACGGAGCAGATCAACGATGCCGATGTCTGCTCCCGCTTCGATCTCTTCTCTCGTTGCGCTTCGACATCGGCGGGCGTCGAACTGACCGATCACGAGATCATCGTCCTCGGCATGAGCTCGAAATGGTCCGGGCCTCTCTCGATCGAACACGCCGTCATGCAAGATGCGATCGATACGCTCTCGATCAGGAAAGCCTGGGAGCGGCTGCCGGAAAAGAGCAGGCTGGCAGCGGTTCTTGCCAAGGCCGAGCCTGATCCGTCCGGAAGCGTCGGTGGCAGGCGACATACGATGCTCGACGACTCCGATATTTCCGGCACGCGTCACGCCCGCGCCTTTGTCGGCGGCGTGCTTGCCGGCCTCTTCGGCATGACGGACATTTTTGTATCCGGCGGCGCCGAACATCAGGGTCCGCCCGGCGGCGGGCCTGTCGCAATTATTGTCGAAAAGGAGCCATGACGTGAGCATCGTGCGCGACACACCACTCCCGCAGGCCGGCAAAGCCGTCGGTATCGAAACGCTGGGCATGACCATGCGGTTCGGCAGTTTCACGGCGCTCGACAATGTGTCGGTCTCGATCCCGGCAGGCACGTTTCACGCGCTTCTGGGCGAGAACGGCGCCGGCAAGTCGACGCTCGTCAAATGCATCATGGGATTCTATCAGGCGACCGCGGGATCGCTCTCGGTCGAAGGCCGCGAAGTCTCGGTCGCTTCGCCGAAAGACGCCGCCACCTATGGCCTCGGCATGGTCTATCAGCATTTTACTCTTGTGCCGTCGCTGACGGGCGCCGAGAACCTGGTCATTAGCCGCGCCGCAGTGCCCGCAATCATCAATTGGGCGAAAGAGCGCAAGGACTTGGCCGCCTTCATGGAGCGCATGCCATTCAATATCCCGCTCGACCGGCCCGTCAACGAACTTGCGGCCGGTGAAAAGCAGAAGCTGGAGATCGTCAAGCAGCTCTATCTCGGCCGCAACTTCCTGGTGCTCGACGAGCCGACCTCGGTACTGACGCCGGCGGAGGCTGGCGAGATGCTCGGCCTCGTGCGCGGCATGACCGAGCGCGGTGAGCTCACCGTGCTGATGATCAGCCACAAATTCCATGAGGTCACGAAATTCGCCGATGCCGTCTCCATCCTGCGTCGCGGCAAGCTGGTTGGATCAGGTAAGGTCGGCGAACTATCGACATCTGAAATGGCCGCAAGGATGATCGGTGATGTCAAGCTTGCCGAACTCGACAGCCGCGTGCCGATCAGCGAGGCCGCGAAGCCCGTTTTGATGGTCGAGCAGGTCAGGGCGCCGGACCGCTCCGGTCTGAAAACCATTGAGATCGACAATCTGACGGTGCGGTCCGGCGAGATCGTCGGCATCGCCGGCGTTTCGGGCAACGGTCAGAAGGAGCTCTCTGAGCTCCTTGCCGGCCAGCGTCCGACGGATGCCGGCCGCATCATGGTGAACGGCGAGGACTATGGTGCAACACGCCCCGAAACAAGAAAGAACAATGTCCGTTTCATTCCTGAGGAACCGCTGCAGAATGCCTGCGCCCCGAAGATGACGGTCAGCGAAAACCTCGCCTTCCGTACCTTCGATCTCAAGGAAGACGGCAAAGATGCGATCTGGCTGAATTCCGGCAAGATGAAGAAGCGCGCGACCACGCTGATTGCCGACTTCAAGGTGAAGACCGCTTCGTCATCCTCGCCGATCTCGGCACTTTCCGGCGGCAACGTCCAGCGTGCGGTGCTCGCACGCGAATTGACGGGCGAGGTCGATCTGTTGATCGTTTCCAACCCATGCTTCGGGCTCGATTTTTCCGCTGTCGCCGAAATCCGCGCCCGCATTATGCGCGCCCGCAATTCCGGAACCGCGGTGCTGCTGCTCTCAGAGGACCTGGACGAGCTGCTCGAAATGTCGGACCGCATCATGGTGATTTCGGAAGGCAAGCTCGTTTATGAGACAACCGCCCGCTCGGCCGATATTGGCGTCATCGGCGCTCACATGGCGGGACATCATTGATGACAAGCATCAAGGCAGAACCTTTCGCATTTCCGGTGAAGCGCGATGCGCTCGCGCTCATCGTGATAGACATGCAGCGTGATTTCGCCTTACCCGGTGGCTTCGGCGCCAGCCTCGGCAATGATGTCGGCCGCATCACCAAGATCGTGCCCGACGTCAAACGCCTGATCCAGGGCTTTCGCGATGCCGACCTGCCGATCATCCACACGATGGAATGCCACAGGCCCGACATGTCGGACCTACCTCCCGCCAAGCGCAATCGCGGCAATCCATCGCTTCGGATCGGCGACGAGGGTCCGATGGGTCGCATCCTGATCGCAGGAGAGCCGGGAACTGCGATCCTTTCGGAACTCGCACCGGTCGACGGCGAGGTCGTCATCGAGAAACCCGGCAAAGGCGCGTTCTATGCGACCGAGCTTGGTGATGTCCTCAAGCAGAGGGGAATTCAGCAACTCGTCTTCGCAGGTGTCACGACGGAGGTCTGCGTCCAGACCACGATGCGCGAGGCCAATGACCGCGGCTATGAATGCCTTCTCTGCGAAGAGGCGACCGAGAGCTACTTCCCCGAATTCAAGTCGGTGGCCATTGCCATGATCCGCGCCCAGGGCGCGATCGTTGGTTGGACCGCCCATATCGATGACATATTGGAGGCGATCAATGCCTGAGACGACGCGTACCCAGCTGACATCAGGCGGCTGGAAGGAACTTGCCTTCGCTCCCTTCCGCGGCAATGTCACCATTCACTGGATCCAGCCCTTTGTTGGCGATCAACCTGGCGTGGCGCTATTGAAATACGAGCCCGGCACATCCGTTCCGCGGCACCGGCACGAGGGTCTTGAAACCATCCTGGTGCTCGAAGGTACCCAATCCGACGAGACGGGCGACTACGCCAAAGGCAGCTATATCGTCAACGCGGCCGGCACGGAGCATTCGGTCTGGAGCGATGAAGGCTGTGTCGTGCTGATCCAATGGGATCGGCCTGTCAAAATACTGGAAGATGAAGCAGCATGAGCCGGACTACCCTTCGACATCGTCTCCCTCCACGAATTCTGTAGGCAAGGTGGCACCGCAGCCGACATGATCGAGATGGTCTTCGCCCGCATTGGCGAGGTCGATGATCCCGGCATCTTCATTCACCTCGCAGACAAGCGGGACCTGCTTGCCCAGGCAACCGTCCTCGGTGCCTTTGATCCGGCGGCAAAGCCGCTATGGGGCATTCCTTTCGCGGTCAAAGACAATATCGACGTCGCAGGCATGCCGACGACCGCCGCATGCCCGGACTAGGCCTATGTGCCACAAAAGGATGCGACCGTTGTCCGTCTTTTGCGAGAGGCCGGAGCGTTAGCGATCGGCAAAACCAATCTCGATCAGTTCGCGACGGGCCTGGTAGGCATGCGCTCGCCCTATCCCATTCCCCGCAACGCGATCGATCCGACGCTGGTGCCCGGCGGCTCGAGCTCGGGATCGGCGGTCGCAACATCGCAAGAGATCGTCAGCTTTGCACTCGGCACCGATACCGCCGGTTCGGGGCGAATTCCGGCCGGCCTGAACAAAACTGTCGGCCTTAAGCCCAGCGTTGGCGCGCTCTCGACCTCAGGGGTCATTCCGGCCTGTCGCACGCTTGATTGCGTGTCCGTCTTCGCCCTGACCGTCGACGATGCCTGGAAGGCATTTTGCGTCGTTGCGCACTATGACGATGCCGAACCGATCCGCGAAAATTCCCGCCTCGGTACCTATACGAACTTCGTCAATCTCCTCGATATGTGCGGTATTGCCGTGCCGACCGGAACGCGATCCGATGGCCTGCCGGCAAGCGTGACCTTGCTTGCCCGCTCCGGGCGCGATGGGCTCACAGCCTCGCTTGCCCCCTTGAAGTACCTGGCGATTTCCATTGTCATGGCGATGCTATCATCCTTCCTAAAGCGGTATTCCGATGGGTCGAACTGAACATGACGATGCTTTTACTGAAATCGTTGCGGGAGACGCGGGCGTTCGCTTCGGCTAACACGCCGAGAAGGATATGGTGGGCGGTCCAATCGGCCCCGATGTGAGGGCGGCGGTCGTAGCATCGCCGTCCGACTTCGAAAGGCATCCTATTCCACAGACGCCAAGAGAGTTATCGTCGCAAAATTGCTTTACCCTTCGCCTTCGTGGCCATGCAATAATGACGTGGAGAGGACTCGCCTTACCAATCGTAGCCTGATATCGGCCCGAAAGCCCTCGGCGTAAAACGTCCGCGATTTGGACGACGCCACAGCGTTGTTGCTTCCACGCAGACAAAAGCGTACTTGCCTAACGGCTAAGGACGAGTACTTTTTTCATGAAAGGACGCGCGCTGTGAGCCTGCCGATTTCTTGAGCAGATGTCGAGTGCCCGATAGGAAAATAACCTAGTGAAGTCGGATATCAGTTCGCGATCGCTTACCTACCTAGCTGCAGTGGCGAAGCATGGGTCGGTACGAAGTGCGGCCGAGGCGCTGAACATATCTGCATCCGCGGTCAATCGGCAGATACTCGATCTCGAAATCGTCACAGGCGTTCCGCTGTTTCATCGCATCGCACGCGGCATGCGGCTGACCACCGCCGGCGAATTATTGCTTGCACATATTCAGCGAACAAAGCGGGATCTGGAGGTCGTGCGGTCGCAGATCGAAGAGTTGCAGGGTCTGCGAAGCGGCGCCGTGCGCATCGCGATGATCGAGGCTGTTGCAGAGGATGTCGCAGATCAGATTGCGGCGTTTCGGCGAGCGTATCCGAAAGTCTCTTTTGAGTTCAGAGTGACCGGCAGCGTTGAGGTCATCGCCGCCGTTAAGCGCGATGAGGTCGACATCGGTGTCGCATTCAACCCTCCTGTCGATCGCAAGTTTCTCACATTGGCGGAAATTCCGCAGTCGCTGTGCGTAATCATGTCCCGCAACCATCCGCTGGTTACACGCGAGAGCTTGCGCCTTTCAGATTGCCTTCCTTTCCCGATGCTTCTCGGCGACCCCAGTTTCGGCGGACGAATGCTGTTGGATGCAATGACGGACGGTTCGGCGATGACACTCCAACCGGCCGCCGTGGGAAACTCCATCGCGGTCATGGAAACCGTGGTCGCGGCATCCGACGCCGTATGCTTTCAGATAGAGATCGGAGCGCGCACGAACAAGACATTGATCGCGCGGCCGCTTATCGACCCAGCTCTCAGCGGGCGCTTGGTGTTCGGCGTCAGGCGGGGTCGACAGTTGCCCGCCATAGCGGCAGTTTTCGCAGAAATGCTCAAGAAGACGCTGTTTGGTTGATCGCGACAACTGCGGGTAGATGAAAATGACCGTTGCTTAATTCCGCACGGTTTGAACAGAAAATGCTGCTTGTGGCGGATTGCGTGGGCAACAATACTGTTCTGCAGAAGCCAACGGAGCCAGTTCATCGCAGTCTGGAAAATGGCGACGAACGTGTGGGGACAGCTTTCTCTCTCAAACTACAGTTTATCAGGAACAACAGTCAATGCCATCCATGCGTGCAATGGTCTATCGTGTCGCCGCCTCGGGGCCTGATGATGTTTCCGGAGTGGAAGCACTCTTTAGTCGGGGCCTCGATCCCAAAACTATCGTCGCCGTCCTTGGAAAAACAGAGGGTAACGGCTGTGTAAATGACTTTACCAGAGGCTTCGCAACAAGTCGTTTCGAGGCGCTTTTTGATCGTTATGGCGTGTGCGGTGTATCGATTATCATGTCCGGGGGCACGGAAGGTGCATTATCGCCCCATTGGACAATCTTTGCCCGCAGCGAGGTTCAAGAGGATTCGGGGCATGCGCTCGCAATCGGTACAGCGCGAACCGAAGAAATGCCGCCGGAATATCTGGGTCGTCTTGGTCAGGTCCGCATGGTGGCGGCTGGCGTACGCCGGGCGATGGCGGATGCTGGAATAGACGATCCGGCCGATCTGCATTTCGTCCAGATCAAATGCCCGTTGATAACCCTTACGCGAGCGCGTGACGCGTCAGCAAGGGGCCAAACCACGGTGACGCGCGATACCCTGAAGTCAATGGGATACTCGCGCGGTGCGTCGGCCCTTGGCGTCGGAGTCGCGCTCGGGGAGATCAATATGGATGATCTCGCCGACGGTGATATTTGTAACCGTTTCGAAATTTTTTCCGACCGGGCATCGGTCTCTGCCGGCGTGGAGCTGGTCGACCACGAGATTATGGTTCTTGGAATGAGCAGGAAATGGTCTGGTCCGCTTGCGATCGATCATGCTGTGATGGTCGATGCGATCGATGCGGAATCTGTTCGGACGGCGAGAAACCGGCTGCCCGTCGGATTTATTGCAGCAGTCCTGGCAAAGGCGGAGCCTGACCCGTCCGGTTTGGTTCGCGGCCAAAGACATACGATGCTCGATGATTCCGATATAGCCGGCACACGGCACGCTCGTGCCTTCGTGGGCGGCGTATTGGCCGGCATTTTCGGTATCACCGATATGTACGTTTCAGGCGGTGCCGAGCATCAGGGGCCGCCGGGTGGGGGTCCCGTCTCGATCATCATTGAGCGAGAATTCTAGCTTTCAAAGCTGCGCGCAAACGCGGCTTTGATCGCATGGCCCCGCAGCTGGGGTCACGAAAGGTTTCGGACGGCCAATCTCGACGCAAGCATCTCCGCCGCTTCAAGACGAAGCCAAAGTCAATTTAACGTTTAAAGCACGAGGGTACCTTGTTTAAAGTTCACAATCCTGCCGACGTTCTTCCCGTCGTCGGGCCCCTGAGTTGGGGGCTGGAATTCCCGCCCATAAAGCGTTTTCTCTATATTTCGGGCCAAGTCGGCGCAGATGTCGACGGACGGATTGGAGATGGCCTGCTGGAGCAAGCCAAACTTGCATTTGACAATGTCGGTAGCGTCCTGCGCTCCGCCGGATTGTCGCCGCAACACCTTGTCCGCACTGGGCTCTATTTTACACGTCACGTCGAATTGACGGAAAAATTGCAGGCCGAATTCAATTTGGTACGTACGACCTTCCTGGGTGACCATCGCCCGACCTCGACGTTTCTCTACGTGCATGCGCTTGCCGACCCGCGATGGCTTTTCGAAGTCGATGCGATTGCAGTGGAATTCTAGAGATGAAAGAGTCTTTGCACTTGCTGCGCCAATTGCTCACTCCTACAGCAAAGTGCATGCAAATTTCAGGGACGCGCCCAAATTAACGCCACACACTTACGCAAGCCCAATTTTGGGGCGGAATTTCCTTGACTTGGCAAGTTGGCACGCCGCTTGCATTTAAAATATTTGAGCTTAGCTGCTAGGGATCCGGCATCGTCAATCGATGCGCAGAACCAAGAGCAGCAGTTGGTGCGGGAGAAATCCGCGCCAGTGCACGGCGGGATAAAAACCCGGGAGATCTCAAAGGCATGGAACAGGCCACGTATTGGCCGTTCCCTGAACGAGATCGACGGTGACGCCATGATGCTGTTTTTAAAGCTCAAATTCCTTCCATCCACGATCTCCATCGCTTGGAGACGTTCTGTATTCACCACAGCCTTTTTCAATTGGGTTCAGGAGGGCCGAGCATGACATCTCCGATTGGCTTAGTTACGCCAAAACTTCGACTTAGTACGCTCTCGCATCGGTTTGATAGCGGCGGTCAATCCGTTCAGGCCATATCGAACATCTCGCTTGACATTGCGCCCGGGAGCTTCGTCAGCCTGATCGGCCAATCTGGCTGCGGCAAGTCCACGCTCTTCAATATCCTCGCCGGCCTGCTCAAGCCCACCTCGGGCAATGTGTTGTTGGACGGCGAAGACATCACCGGACGCGCCGGCCTTGTTTCATATATGTTGCAGAAGGACTTGCTGCTCCCTTGGCGCACCGTGCTCGACAATGTGATCTACGGCCTTGAGATACAGGGCACCGACCGCAAATCCGCCCGCGAGATCGCGGAGCCGTTAATGGATCGCTATGGGCTCGGCAAGTTCAAAAAGCACTATCCGAACAGCCTTTCGGGGGGCATGCGCCAACGCGCCGCGCTGCTGCGAACACTCCTGTGCAACAACGATGTCATTCTTCTCGACGAGCCATTTGCAGCTCTCGACGCTCAGACCCGCTTCCGCATGCAGGAGTGGCTTCTGACACTGTGGAAGGATTTTGATCGCACAGTGTTGTTCGTAACGCATGACGTCGACGAAGCGATCTTCCTCTCGGACGAAATATGCGTGTTGTCGCCCCGCCCGGGCCGTATCGCTGACCGGTTTGAGGTACCGCTGCCGCGTCCGCGTGATCGCGATGTTGTCACCTCCCCCGACTTCGTTGGCCTGAAGCAACGGTGCCTCGATCTGCTTTTCGCCGACGAGCACACCACCGGCAGTCATGCCGCCTAAGCAAAAGGGATCTCCCATGACACAGAACGTTCTTTCAAAGAGCATCTCGTCGGCGCAGCCTGTTCCGTCGAAGTCGGTAGAACCGTCAAGGACGCGGCGACGGACAGGCGTTGTCATATCGGATGAAAAACACTGGAAACCGCGAACCATTTGGCTGCTCCAGATCGCCATTTTTGTCGCGATAATAGGTGGGTGGGAAGCAGCAGCCGACCTGCGATACATCGATCCATTCTTCTGGTCGTCTCCATCAAGGATTTTTACGGCCGCGGTCATCACATTCAAGGGGACGGTCTTTCAGGACACATGGTTCACGTTCAAGGCGACCATCATCGGCTTTTTGCTTGGATCACTTATCGGTGCTGTGATCGGCCTCAGCCTTTGGTGGTCGGTCAATGCCGCCGCCGTCGTCCAGCCTTATATAGTTGTGTTCAACTCGGTGCCGAAAATCGCTCTGGGGCCGTTGATCATCCTGATTTTCGGTATTGGCATCTCGTCCAAGATCGCGCTCGCCATAGCCTTCACGGCGGTCATCACCGCATTGGCGGCCTATGCCGGTGTCAAAGCCGTCGATGATGATCTGGTCAAGCTGACCTTGTCCCTCGGTGGCCGCCGTCGCGATGTCTTCTTCAAGATCGTCGTACCCTCTTCACTGCCGTGGATCGCCTCCTCCTTGCACATCAATATCGGCCTCGCCTTGGCGGGTGCCATAGCCGGCGAGTTTATCTCCTCACAATACGGGCTTGGCAAAATCATCATGTACGCCGGGGCGACCTACGACATGGCGTTGATCTGGGTCGGCATCATCATCTTGGCTCTTTTGGCAACAGCGCTCTACGCGATCGTCTCGTGGCTGGAGCACAAATTGATGAAAGGGCAGACCACTAAAACCATCTGATCGATGAGCCCATACACTTGCAGACAATCATTAAATCTCAAAAGGGGAATATCAAATGTCTCAGTTTAGTCGTCGTCAAGTTCTCGGCGGGGCCGCTGGCCTTGCGGTCGCAAGTTTCATCGCCACGACTGGTCGCGCGCGCGCCGACACGCGCAAGCTCATCGTCACCGAACCAGGCCATTCGGCCGATTCACTCCCGTTTTATGTCGGGATCCGGAAAGGCTACTACAAAGAGGTCGGCCTCGACATTCAACTCGTAACCTCCGAGGGCGGCGGCAAGGCTATGGCCGCAGTGCAATCCGGCAATGCGGACGCCTATATCGGCGGCCCGGAACATATCGCCTTTGCCGACATCAAAGGCGGTCAGCCGATCAAGGCGGTCGTTGCGCTTTCCAACCGCGCCAACTCTTTTGTCAGCGCCCGCACCGGCGTTGTGGTCGATCCGGCTAAACCGTTTGCCGAGAATATCAAGGGAAAGAGGATTGCCGTCGGCACCCGCGGCTCGACCGACAACTCGATCCTGCTTTATTTGTTGAAGCGTGACGGTCTCGACCCGCGCGCCGACGTCGTCATGCTGGAAATCGAAACGGACGCCGGCCGCGTCGCCGCCATGAAAAACGGCGAGGCCGATATGGCTATGGTCTACGAGCCGTTTATCGCGCAGGGCGTGAAGTCGGGCATCTGGCAAGAACCTTTTGCCAGCATGCCAAAAGAACTTGGTCTGTTCTCCTGGACGACCGTCAATCTTCCGGAAAAGACCATCAAGGCCGATCCAGAACTCGCCAAGGCCATCGTTGCCGCAACCAAAAAGTCGCTCGAGCTCGTTTTTGCCGATGAGGCCGAAATGCGCGCCATCGCATCGGAAGAATTCCCGACCCTTCCTAAGGATGATCTCGACGCCATTCTGACACGTGCCCGCGCAAATGATATGTGGCAGCGGGATGGTTCCATGCCGGAAGAAGCCTGGACGAAGACGCAGAGCATCGTCACCATCTCGGGAATGCTCAATCAGGAAGTTGCTTACAAGGACATTTTCGATCCTGAATTCCTATAAGACCCGTACCGACACCGAAGCCGGCGGGTCATCAGCCGGCTTCGTCACCGCATTCGCGACCCAACGCCGCTCTCAAAAAAGAACGATTGTATGACCTTCACGACACCAACTCTCAAGCTCACACACGACGCGGCCTTGACCGCCATCCATGCTGCCGTGGCCAAAGCCAAGGAAATCGGCTGGGCAGTCGATGTCGTCGTTGTTGACGACGGCTGCAATGTCGTTGCATGCGTCAGAATGGACGGCGCCAAACTGCTGTCGATGTTTACGGCAACAACAAAAGCTGCGAGCGCCGCATCGCATCGCCGGCCAACCACAGAGATCGACGCCGATATGGCGCCAAGTCTCGCCTCCGCATCCGGTGGACGACTAACGAACATGGCTGGCGGGCTTCCGATCGTCATCGACGGCATTTGTGTCGGCGGCATCGGCATCGGGTCTGCTCCCGATGACGAGGATGTCGCGATCGCGAGGGCCGGCCTGGCTGCAATCGGCGCGCAGGAACGCATGCCGGAATAAGTTGGCACCAAAAGTCTCGGACCATACTCTTGAACAAGCGGAGGCGAATCTTGGCTCGCAAACTCATCCTCGACGTCGATACGGGAACCGACGATGCTGTCGCGATCATGCTGGCCGCGCTGCACCCGGCGCTGGACTTGCTCGCCGTTACCACGGTGAACGGCAACGTCGAAGTCCAATATTGCACCGACAACACCCTGCGGACGCTCGATTTCATCGGCCGAGGGGATATCCCTGTCTACCAGGGCTGCCCAAAGCCACTCGTTCGCCCCGATTTCCCCGTCCCACGGTCGCTCAAGAAAGACGACGGCATTCACATCAAGGAGCTGCCGCTACCCCCGGCGACCAGCCGCAAGCAAGACAAAAACGCTGTCGAATTCCTGATAGAGACCTTCCGCCATGCGACGGAGGAGATCGTCCTCGTACCCGTTGGTCCACTGACCAATATCGCTGCCGCCATCACGGCCGACCCGGACTTCGTCAAGAACGTGAAGGAAATCGTCATCATGGGCGGTGCACACTACACGGGCAATGTCACGCCGGCGGCCGAATTCAATGTCTGGGCCGACCCTGAAGCTGCAGCGATCGTCTTTAGCGCCGGCTTCGCCAAATTGACGATGGTTCCGCTTGACGCCACCTTTCAGGCACTGGTGACGAGCGTGCAGGCGAAAGCCCTGGAAGACCTCGGCTCCAATGCGGGGATCGCCGCCTCGCGCTTCATCGCTCAGCGCATCAAAGGCTACGACTCCACCCAACCCATGAAGGTGGCTGGGGCCGCGCCAGTGCATGATGCGGTCTGTGTTGCCTATCTCGTCCGACCTGAACTTCTCGAAACGAAACATGTGAGCGTCGTAGTCGAGACGCAGGGCGTTCACACTGTCGGCCGGACGGTCATGGATGTGAACCGACGCGGCAATAACGCTCCGAACTGTCATGTCGCGTTCGGTGCGCAAGCAGACATTTTCATCGACATGTTGATGACGGTATTCCAGCAAGGACGATAGAACGATGACTGACGTCAAAAAACTCTACATCCTGCTCTGCGGCTACGAGATCATCCGAAAGTCCGGATGCATTCGCGGCGAGCAACCAAACATCGTGTTGGCTGTCCCCATCTGCTGCTATTTGATGGAGACGGTGCGCGGCTTCGTGATGTTCGATACCGGCCTTGATAGCTGCAGCCTTTCGGATGTTTCGGCAAGTCGCGCCCGCTACGTGAACGACAAATTTCCCGCCCCACCCATCGTGCTTCCTGAACACGAGGTCTTGCCGCAGCTGGCGGCACTCGGCATTGAGCCGAAGGATGTGGTCGAAGTTATCCTTAGCCACACGCACGGCGATCATACCGGCCATCTGCGCGATTTCCCAAATGCCCGCGTCACCGTTCAGCGAACTGAATATGATGCGGCGCTCGCCGATACCGCCCGCGCCAACTTCCAGGAATATGGGACAGGATCTATCCAGTGGAACCTCGTCGACGGCGATACACAACTGATGCCCGGCCTCGACCTGGTGCTCACGCGGGGCCATCAACCGGGGCATCAATCCGCCGTCATCCGATTGCCGAAATCCGGCGTGAAGATTTTGATCGGTGATGTCGCGGATTTGCTTGAAAATTTCGAGCGCGAGGTGCTGGGTTCCAGCATGGACGACGCGGCGGCGATGGAGAGTATTCGCCGGCTGAAAGCCATCGCTCGCGACACTGGTGGAGAACTTATCCCGCTACATGACCCCAACTTCGTGCAAACAGCACGGCTAGCGCCGCTTTTCTACGAATGAACGCGGGTCTTTTCGCCGTCCATATCGCCGCCGCCCATGCGGTCTGGCTGTATTTCAGATTTCCTTTGAGCCTTCGGCTGGTCGAGGAGCTACTGCTTGAGCGCGGGATCATCGTCTCGTATGAAACGATCCGGCGATGGGGAGGGAAATTCGGGCCGGCTTACGCAAAGCAACTCCGTCGCAGGCGACCTTCGCGCCAGGACGTCTGGCACCTCGATGAGGTTGTGGTTTCCATCGCCGGCCGAAAGCACTGGCTTTGGCGTACCGTCGATCAAGACGGCTACGTTCTCGATGAAATCGTTCAAAGCCGGCGCGACACCAGGGCTGCAAGGCGATTGCTGCTCAGGCTGCTGAAGAAGCAGGGCATGCCACCCAAGCGGATCATCACCGACAAACTCCGCTCCTATAGTGCGGCCAAACGTGACCTCATGCCAACGGTCGAACACCGGTCCCATAAGGGTCTCAACAATCGAGCGGAGAATTCTCATTTGCCACTGCGAAAACGGGGGCACCAGATGCAGGGTTTCCGTTCAGCCGAAGGTTTGCAACGGTTCATAACGACCTTCTCCGCCATTCGAAATCTCTTCGTCGCACAGCATCGCAGCCGCTCTGCTCTCGCCACTCACATTCATCGTGTCCGCGCCATGGCGCACTGGAAACTAGTGACGGGTGCCATTGCCTGATCTCGGGCAGCAGCGCGGTCATTTGTTCTCCGCTCGATAATGTGACAACTCCTCATTTACGGCCGACAGCAACCAAGGTTGCAGCAGGCCGTCAAATGTCTTACAATGTCTTACGCCCTGAAGGAGGCGAGCAATGTCGAACGCCAACCAGTCCGAATCCGTAACTCTCCGGGTGCCTTCCGAGGTTGTCGCGGAGATCGAGGCCATTGCGAAGGCAACCGATAGATCCCGCAGCTACATCATGGTTCGCGCTCTTCGGACCTACCTCATGAACGAGGGTGCCGACATCCTCGCCGCGATCAAGGGCCGCGAGCAGATCGAGGCCGGAGACGTCGAAAGCATGGATGACGTGATTGCCGAAATGGACCGGATCGTTGCCGGGAAAGCGGCGTGATCACTGTTCGGCTCTCGAAGGATGCCGCCAATTATCTCCGGCGCGAAGCCGACTATCTGCGAAACCTCAATCCTGCTGCCGCCCGAAAATTCTCACTGGTGATCAAAGACGCCAAACGGATGCTTTCGGAGTTTCCGCAGTCCGGAAACAGGATGCACGGCTTGCAGATCACCGGGAGCCTGACGCTGGTAGTTGGGGATTATCTTCTCGACTACCTCTATGATGGCGAGACCGTGGACGTGACCTGATCCGGCACGGCCGGATGCTCGCACCCACGCCGGATCTCGATCTTGACCACGACGGCAGACCCGAAACATACCTAACAGGGACTTTGTTGCATCGATCCTGGATTTGCTGATATCAGGCGGCCGTTTTTGTTCCCAGGGTGCCTTTGATGCCGCATAAGTTCAATGCCGACCGGCGGCACAAGATAGCCAAGCAGAAATTTCAGGTGACGAATTGGGCGCGGTATAATGAAAGCCTGCGTCAACGTGGTGATTTGACCGTGTGGGTGAGTGATGAGGCGCTTTGCTTGTGGTCTGCGTCGCGCCGGATATCTCGGGGCGGCCAGCCGAAATACTCGGATCTGGCGATTACGCTGTGCTTGACCCTGCGCGTCGTCTACGGGCTGGCGCTGCGCCAGACCCAAGGTCTGATGCGCAGTGTCGCGGCGCTGATGGGGTTTGATATTGCCGTGCCTGACTTCTCCACCCTGTCACGCCGGAACAAAGGGCTGGCGTTGCCGTCGACAAAGTTCCGAACCAAAACATCAGGTCCGGTCCATCTGGTGGTCGATAGCACGGGCTTGAAGGTCTTCGGCGAGGGCGAGTGGCTGGAAAACAAGCACAAAACCAGGGCAAGACGCAAACGATGGCGCAAGCTTCACCTTGGTCTCGACCTTGTTAGCGGAGAGATTGTTTGCTCCGATCTGACCGCGGATGATGTCGGCGATCCGACTGCGTTGCCAGGACTTCTGGACCAGATCGGTGGCCCCGTCGACAAGTTTATTGCCGATGGCGCCTACGATGGAGCGTCTACCCGTGATCTTCTGGCGGAACGCTTTGGTGAGATCGTCGAAGTCATTATCCCGCCTCCCAAGACTGCGGTTCCCAGCCCTCAATCGGTGCTGGCCCCATCTGTTCGCGACCGCCACATCGCCGAAATCGAGACCAAAGGCCGGATGGCATGGCAGAAATCCACCGGCTACAATCAGCGCAGCCGGGTGGAGACCCAGATGGGCCGATGGAAGGCTGTGATAGGGTCGAAACTCAAAGCCAGACATTTCGACAATCAGAAAACAGAAGCCAAGATCGGCGTCCATGTTCTCAACCGGATGACCGAACTTGGTCGTCCGCTATTCAAGCGCGTTGCATGAAAAACGCCGGGGGTAGGGTTATCTCACCCCAAATTTGATCCCTGCAACAGTCCCCCCGCGCGCGGCTTTCGAGCAGGTCGAGCTTGGCGGCCAGCTCGCCCCGAAGCCGCTCGCTCTCCAGGAGCGCCGTGACCAGGCCGGCCGGGAGCACTGCCCCGGAGTCCGCGACGTCGATCGCCTGATCCTCCGCATCAAGGCTCCGGATCCGCTCCTCGATGATCTGCTCGGCCCGCGACTGGCCGGCGTCGCCGGCCAGTCCGAGCGCCTCCCGGATGCGCTCCTTCCGGGCGAGGGCGTCTTGCAGCAGCGCGTCGAGCGCGGAGGCGGACGACTTCGTGCCGGCCGAAGGCGCCCAGCGGCCGATCTCCTGCTCGAGCATCGTCTGTTGGGCTTCGAGACGCCCGAGCTTCTCGACCAGCGAGCCGGCGCGCGCGCGCAGGTCGTCCTCGAGCACAGACTCCGTCACCGGGCCTCGCAGCACCGGCCGAAAACCCGGGCGGAACACGTGCTCCTGCGTGGGATCGAACACGACGCCACGATCGGCGCCGATACGCTCGTATAGATCCTGCGCCTGCTCCTCGGTCAGCGCGAAGAAGTCGCCGTCCTCGCCCGCCACGATCTCGGAAGGGACGAACTCGTAGATGCCAGCATCCGTCGTGAAATCCCGAACATCGTCTGGGGAAAAAGAACTCGGAGCCGAGGGCAGCACCAGATCGCCGACGCGGGTCTTGTCCAGCTGCTTCTTCAGGCTCTTCGCGAGCGCCTTGCGGTCGTCTCGCGCCTCCTGCTCGCGCTTCGCGGCGCCGGCGCGCCGCTCCTCGAGCGCCGCCTTGTCCTGCGCCCGCCCTTGCGATCGCCTCTCCAGCTCGAGGTTCAGGCGGGTAGCGGCCGTCTCCTTCGCCCGATGCTCGGGCGTGTTCCTTTCGCGTCGCTCCGCCAAGTCCCGCTCGAAAGCGTCATACTCGACCTCGAGATCGCGAAGTTCCTTCTTCTGCTTCAGGAGCGCGATCTGCTGAGCCAACTCCTTCATCATCGCATTGTGCGGCGACGGCAGCTGGCTCCCCAAGCCGAGGCCGCCTTCGCCCTGGTCATCGTTATCGTCAGGCATCGTCCTGCTCCCCCGCCAATCCACGCCCTGAAAGCAAACTAGTCACCTGGAACTGAAGTTCGTTTCATAATAAGCTCTACTTTTCGATTGGAGGAGTACGGCTATGGCTAATGCGACTGGACGGCCTACAGCAAAGCTGGTGCTGCATCCGGATGAGCGGGAGTATCTTGAGCGGCAGGTGCGGCGGCGACGTGTGGCGCGTTCGATGTCGGAGCGCTGCCGGATCATCCTTCGGTGTGCGGACGGTTTGCCGA
>Ga0207426_1000199_pt1 | contig 145826 bp, 150 predicted proteins | sample AraplaMF_Cvi_mMS_FD_184265 | JGI IMG/M metagenome (GOLD analysis project Ga0207426, IMG submission 184265) | Arabidopsis root microbial communities from the University of North Carolina, USA - plate scrape MF_Cvi_mMS (SPAdes) (version 2) | ecosystem: Host-associated > Plants > Roots >... | reverse complement strand
GTTCAAACCTGTTACTGTTTTTCGGTTCCGTTAAGAACCGGTCGCTCACTCAAAATCACTGACGAAAGATCTGATTACTCAAACCTTCCTCAATTACTTCCGTGTGAGACTCGATTACTTTCGCTATTCAGTGACCCGAAAGTCACCGCGCGCCGCCATCGAGCACCCACACTTATCGGCTGTTGATTGTTAAAGAACATTCGCGGGAAGCGCCTTGCTTTCACCGCGTTGCTGCGTCAGCAGCAGAGAAACGAGATTATGAAGAACCTTTTTCGTTTCGTCAACCGGTTTTTTTAACTTCCCAACCCGTCGACTCCACTGGAAAGCCCCGTCAATACTGGCTTTCCGGCCTTCTTCGTTTCCCTCGCGCCGCGTTGGCCGCAGCGCGAAAGACCGGAATTCTAGACACTTGCCTTGCCAGTTGCAAGCGGTTTTTTGAGCAATTCGATCAACGGTGTTTAAAGACCGGTTTCCGCTTCTCAACGAAAGCTGCCATCCCTTCTTTCTGGTCTTCCGTTGCGAACAGCGAATGGAACAGCCGACGCTCGAAATGCACGCCCTCGGCCAATGTCGTCTCATACGCGCGATTGACCGACTCCTTCACCATCATCACCGCCGGCATTGGAAACTCAGCGATTGTCGCGGCCGCAGCAATTGCCTCGTCGATCAGATTCGCCGCCGGGATCACTCGCGACACAAGCCCGGAACGTTCCGCCTCTGCGGCATCCATGAATCGCGCGGTCAGGCACATATCCATCGCCTTCGCCTTCGACACCGCGCGCGGTAAGCGTTGCGTGCCGCCAGCTCCGGGCATGATGCCGAGCTTGATTTCCGGCTGACCGAATTTCGCGGTGTCAGCGGCAAGAATGATGTCGCACATCATTGCGAGTTCGCAGCCGCCGCCCAGCGCGAAGCCGGCAACGGCAGCAATGATCGGCTTGCGAACTGATCGGACAGCTTCCCAGTTCCGCGTGATGTAGTCGCCCTTATAGACATCCATATAAGAGTAAGTCGACATCATTCCGATATCCGCGCCCGCCGCAAATGCTTTCTCACTTCCGGTAATGACAATGGCGCCGATGCCTTCATCCGAATCGAACGCACGCAATGCTTCGCCCAGTTCATCCATTAGCGCGTCATTGAGCGCGTTAAGCGCCTTAGGACGGTTCAATGTAATGAGGCCGACGCGGCCACGTGTCTCAACCAGAATGTTCTCGAAACCCATGCACTCCTCCTAAGTGTTTACCAGCAGGCGCAAGACGCTCGCGCTGCATCCCAATAATGCTAACATTCACCAACCAACCGGTCGGTCAATAAATCGACAAGGTTTCCTCTAACGTTCAGTCAGCATCTTGCCCGCCATGACCCACCCACTCTTTACAAAGCACGAAGACACGCTGCAGAAAGCCCTTGCCGCCATTGAAACCCGCGGCTACTGGAGCCCATTCTCTGAAATGCCGAGTCCCAAAGTGTACGGGGAAACCGCGAACGCGGACGGCGAATCGGCGTTCAAGGCTCTTCTGAACAAAACGTTCGAACTCGATCAGCCGAGCACGGGCGAGATGACGGCAGCGGAACAATCGCCGTTCGGTTTTCCGCTCGGAATCCGCTACCCCAAATCCGATCCTGATGCGCTGATTGCTGCTGCTGCCAAAGCCCAGCGGACATGGCGCGAAGCCGGTCCCAAAGCCTGGGCCGGCGTGAGCCTCGAGATCCTCACGCGCCTCAACCGGATGAGCTTCGAGATCGGCTACAGCGTGATGCACACAACTGGCCAGGCATTCATGATGGCTTTTCAGGCGGGAGGTCCGCATGCGCAGGATCGCGCACTCGAAGCCGTCACCTACGCCTGGGACCAGTTGCGCCGGATTCCCGCCGACGCCCATTGGGAAAAGCCGCAGGGTAAGAATCCGCCGCTCGCGATGCAGAAGCGCTTCAACATCGTGCCGCGAGGCACGGGTCTCGTCCTAGGGTGCTGCACGTTCCCGACGTGGAATGGTTACCCCGGCCTGTTCGCCGACCTGGCAACCGGTAACACGGTCATCGTCAAGCCGCATCCGGGTGCGATCCTGCCGCTCGCGATCACCGTGCGCGTCGCCCGCGACGTGCTGCGTGACGCTGGCTTCGACCCGAACGTCGTGACCTTGCTCGCGACCGAACCGAACGATGGCGAACTCGTTCAGAACCTCGCCAAGCGTCCGGAAATCAAACTGATCGACTTCACGGGCAGTACGCAAAACGGCACGTGGCTGGAGCGCAACGCACATCAGGCGCAAGTGTTCACGGAAAAGGCCGGCGTGAACCAGATCGTGATCGACTCCGTCGATGACATCAAAGCCGCCGCGCGCAACATCGCGTTCTCGCTGGCACTGTATTCGGGCCAGATGTGCACAGCGCCGCAAAACATCTACGTACCACGCGACGGCATTCGCACGTCCGAAGGCACGATCCCCTTCCAGGCCGTCGCCGACGCAATTGCCGGTGCTGTCCAGAAGCTCGGCTCGGACCCGGCCCGCGCTGTAGAACTGCTGGGCGCGATCCAGAACGAAGCCATTGAGCAACGCATCGACGAAGCTCGAAAGCTCGGACACGTTCTCGCCGACAGCCAGTCGCTCGAGCATCCGACGTTCGCGGGCGCCCGCGTACGTACACCGCTGGTGCTGCAACTCGATGCCGAGACGGACGAAGCAAAGTTCACCAAAGAATGGTTCGGCCCGATTTCCTTTGTGGTCGCCACCGACTCGACCGCCCAGTCGCTCGAACTTGCAGGCCGCATCGCCGCCGAACATGGCGCGCTCACTCTCTCCGTCTATAGCACGGACGACAATGTGATCGAGGCCGCCACGGAAGCCTCGATTGTTGGCGGCGTCGCGCTCTCCATCAATCTGACGGGCGGCGTTTTCGTCAATCAGTCGGCAGCGTTCTCGGACTTCCATGGTACGGGCGCCAATCCGGCTGCGAATGCGGCGCTCGCCGACGCCGCCTTCGTCGCGAATCGCTTCCGCGTTGTTCAAAGCCGGGTTCATGTTGAACCGAAGGCCGTCGCCGCGTAAGTCGGCAGAACGATATAGGACGTTTGACCGACGTTTTGGCCTATGCCTTCGGGCCGACTGAAAGTGCGCCAAACGTCGAACTAACATGCTGTTCAAGGGCCGGCGCGCTTGCCGGTCCATTCTCTTGCAGGAATCCCGACATGACCGACGCATTTATCTGTGACGCGATTCGCACTCCCTTCGGCCGCTACGGCGGCGCATTGAAAGACGTCCGCGCCGACGACCTCGGTGCCGTTCCTATCAAAGCGTTGATCGAACGGAATCCCGGCGTAGACTGGCGCGCGCTCGACGACGTGATCTACGGCTGCGCCAATCAGGCCGGGGAAGACAATCGCAATGTGGCGCGCATGTCGGCGCTGCTCGCCGGCTTGCCGACGGACGCGCCCGGCGGCACGATCAACCGGTTGTGTGGATCGGGCATGGATGCAGTCGGCACGGCAGCCCGCGCGATCAAGGCGGGCGAGGCAAACCTGCTGATCGCGGGCGGCGTCGAAAGCATGACGCGCGCGCCGTTCGTGATGGGCAAGGCGACATCGGCGTTCTCGCGGCAATCGGAGATTTACGACACGACCATCGGCTGGCGTTTCGTCAACTCGCAGATGAAGCGCGACTACGGCGTCGACTCGATGCCCGAGACAGCAGAAAACGTCGCCGTCGATTTCAACGTCAGCCGCGCCGACCAGGACGCGTTCGCCATGCGCAGTCAGGAGAAGGCGGCCCGCGCACAACGCGACGGTACGCTCGCGCAGGAAATCGTGCCCGTCGACATTCCGCAGAAGAAGGGCGAGCCGATCCGCGTGACGCTCGACGAGCATCCGCGTGAAACGTCGCTCGAAGCACTCGGCAAATTGAAGGGCGTCGTGCGGCCGGACGGTTCGGTGACGGCAGGCAACGCATCGGGCGTCAACGACGGCGCGTGCGCACTTCTCATTGCAAGTGAAGCAGCGGCAGCGCAATACGGACTGCGGCGTCGCGCTCGCGTGATCGGCATGGCAACGGCCGGCGTCGAACCGCGCATCATGGGCATCGGCCCGGCGCCCGCCACGCAGAAGCTGCTGAAGCAACTCAATATGACGCTCGACCAGTTCGACGTGATCGAACTCAACGAAGCGTTTGCGTCGCAAGGCCTGGCCGTTCTGCGTCAACTCGGCTTGCGCGATGACGATCCGCGCGTCAATCCCAATGGCGGTGCGATCGCGCTGGGGCATCCGCTCGGCGCATCCGGCGCGCGCCTGATTACGACGGCGCTGTATCAACTCGAACGCACCAATGGCCGTTACGCGCTGTGCACGATGTGCATCGGCGTCGGGCAAGGCATCGCACTCGCTATCCAGCGCGTCTGAGCGCCCCGAGTTCCGAAACCATATAGAGACGAGGAGACAAGCGATGACCTATGAAGCGATCCGCGTAGACATCGACGCTGCCACCCGCGTCGCGGCCGTGACGCTGAACCGTCCTGACAAGCTGAACAGCTTCACGCGCGCCATGCATCAGGAATTGAACGCGGCGCTCGACGAAGTAGAAGCCGCCGGCGCGCGCGCGCTCATACTCACAGGCGCCGGCCGTGGCTTCTGCGCTGGACAGGATCTGGCCGATCTCGATTTCACGCCGGGTGCCATGACAGATCTCGGCGATCTGATCGACCGGCACTTCAATCCGCTGATCCGACGGTTGCAAGCCCTTCCACTGCCCGTCATCGCCGCCGTGAACGGCACGGCCGCGGGCGCAGGCGCGAATCTCGCACTCGCTTGCGACCTCGTGCTGGCCGCGCGTTCGGCGAGCTTCATCCAGGCCTTCGTAAAAATTGGGCTCGTGCCGGATTCCGGCGGCACGTGGTTCCTGCCGCAACGCGTGGGCATGGCCCGGGCGCTGGGACTGGCGATCACCGGCGACAAGCTCAGTGCCGACAAGGCGGAAAGCTGGGGCCTCATCTGGAAGGCCGTAGAAGACGCCGAACTGCAGAACACCGCAGCCCAGCTCGCCACGCAACTCGCGCAGCAGCCCACGCGCGCGATTGCGGCCATCAAGCAGGCGATGCGGTCGAGCGCAACGCAAACGCTCGACCAGCAACTCGATCTCGAACGTGACATGCAGCGCGACCTCGGCGCATCGCATGACTACGCAGAAGGGGTCCGTGCGTTCATCGAAAAACGCGCGCCGCGCTTCGAGGGCCGCTGACATGTCCACGCAACCCAACCTGAGCAACACGATGACGCCCGACGAACTCGCCCGCGCGACGGCCGAAGCCATGTATGCGAACGACGCCTGCAGCAAGGCGCTCGGCATCGACATTCTCGAAGTGCGCGCAGGCTACGCGCGCCTTCAGATGAGCGTACGCCCCGACTTCCTCAATGGCCATCAGATCTGCCACGGTGGCCTGATGTTCACGCTGGCCGATTCGGCATTCGCGTTCGCCTGCAACTCGTACAACATCAATACCGTCGCAGCGGGGTGCTCAATCGAGTTTTTGCGCCCCGTGCGCGGCGGCGACGTCCTGACTGCAGAAGCTGTCGAGCAAACATTGAGCGGTCGCAACGGCATCTACGACATTCGCGTCACGAACCGCGCGAACGAAACCGTTGCGATGTTTCGCGGCAAGTCCGCGCAAATCAAAGGCACGGTGATTTCCGTCGACGACTGACAGGGAACGTCACAGCTTCACGTAATTGCGTCGCCTTTCGCGCGGCATACTATTCTGAAAGTAAGGAGACATTCGATGACTAACCCGCTCCCGCTCGATCCCATCGAAAAGGCGAGCCGCGACGAACTCGCTGCACTACAGCTCGAACGACTGAAATGGTCGCTCGCTCACGCCTATGAGAACTCCCCTGTCTATCGACGCAAGTTCGACGAAGCGGGTGTGCATCCGTCGGAGCTGAAGACCCTTTCCGACTTGTCGCGCTTCCCCTTCACGACGAAAAAGGATCTGCGCGACAACTATCCATTTGGTCTGTTCGCCGTACCGCAAGATCAGATTTCGCGCATTCATGCGTCATCGGGAACGACGGGCAAGCCGACCGTCGTCGGTTATACCGCGCGAGACATCGATACCTGGGCGAACCTCGTCGCACGGTCGATCCGTGCGGCAGGCGCGCGGCGCGGCGACAAGGTCCACGTGAGCTACGGCTATGGCCTGTTCACGGGCGGCCTCGGCGCGCATTACGGCGCGGAACGCGCGGGCCTTACGGTCATTCCGTTCGGCGGCGGTCAGACCGAAAAGCAGGTTCAGCTGATTCAGGACTTCCGTCCCGACATCATCATGGTGACGCCGAGCTACATGCTGTCGATTGCCGACGAACTGGAGCGCCAGGGTGTCGATCCCAAGACTTGCTCGCTGCGCATCGGCATCTTCGGCGCTGAGCCCTGGACCAACGACATGCGGCGCGCGATCGAAGAACGGATGGGCATCGACGCCGTGGACATCTACGGCTTGTCCGAGGTGATGGGTCCGGGCGTAGCGTCCGAGTGCGTCGAAACCAAAGACGGCCCGACGATCTGGGAAGACCACTTCTATCCCGAGATCATCGATCCCGAAACGGGCGAAGTGTTGCCGGACGGCGAACTCGGCGAGCTTGTGTTCACCTCGCTGACGAAGGAAGCGCTGCCCATCATCCGTTACCGCACGCGGGATCTCACGCGTCTGCTGCCCGGCACCGCGCGCACGATGCGCAGAATGGAAAAAATCACCGGCCGCTCGGACGACATGATGATCATTCGCGGCGTCAATGTCTTCCCGACGCAGATCGAAGAACTGCTGCTGAAGCAGCACGCGCTCGCGCCGCATTATCAGATCGTGCTGACGAGGGAGGGCCCGCTCGACGTGATGACGTTGAACATCGAGCCGTGCCCGGAGACCGCGCCGGACACGACCGCGCTGGAGACTGCAAAGAAGGCGCTCGCCTATGACATCAAGGCGCTGATTGGCGTGACGGCGAACGTGGTACTGCTTGGCGTGAACGGCATCGAGCGCTCGGTGGGTAAGGCGCGTCGCGTGATCGACAAGCGCAAGGCAGGCGCGTAACGCGCGCACAAAAGCAAACAGCCCGACGGCAGTGACACAAACCGTCGGGCTGTTCAGATCAGACTATCGCCTGAACTCAGGATCAGGGCCTGGCATCACGAATTGGGCAGGAGCAGCCACATCCGGCCGCCTTGCTTCATCTTCCCAGCCAGATCGCCCGCTTCATCGCCGAGTCCCCAGAAGTAGTCCGCACGCACGCCGCCCTTGATCGCCGAACCCGTGTCCTGCGCAAACACCAGACGATTCATCGGCGCATTGGTCATCGGGCGTGTCGTCTGCAGGAAGACGGGGGTACCGAGCGGGATCGCCGCCGGATCGACGGCAATCGAACGCTCCGGCGTAAGCGGCACGCCAAGCGCGCCAATCGGACCATCGGCACCACCGCCGGCCGCAGGCTCGCTCGACGGCATCTCGCGGAAAAACACGAAGCGCGGATTCGTGTCGAGCAGTGCATCGACACGCGTCGGGTTTGCGCGCGCCCACGCCTTGATGCCTTGCATGGTCGCCTGCGACGGCGTCAGTTCGCCACGATCGAGCAACCATCGGCCGATCGACTTGTACGGCTGATTGTTCGTCCCGCCAAAGCCGACGCGCATCACGCTGCCGTCTTCCATCACGATGCGACCCGAGCCTTGCACCTGAAGGAAGAAAGCCTCGATGGGATCGTCGACCCACACGAGTTCATTGCCGTTCAGCGCGCCCGAACGCTCGAGCTGCGCACGCGCCGGCATCGGAGAACCGGGGCGGTATGCCGAAGGCCAACGGTACAAGGCCGTCTGATACACGCCATGCCGAACGCGCGAACCTCGCAGCAGCGGCTCGTAGTAGCCTGTCACGAGTCCGTCGAGCGTGCCGTCGGTGTTCGAGAACTGAAACGGCGTGAAGTAGGTTTCGAAGAAAGTGCGCGCACTCGCCACGTCCAGGTCGTCGAGCATCAGCGCAGCTGCACACGCGCGCCGCCAGGTCGGCTGGGTGGCAAGGCGCACGCAGTTCTGACGCAGCGCCGCAGCCGCGCCGATCAGCGAATCGTCCTGCCAGCCCGGCACCTGTCGCCACGCGACGGGGGTCAACCGCTGGGCGGCGATCTGACCGGGTATGATCGCGGCGCCCGTCGGCGGCGAAACGGATGGCCGCACCGCGCCACCGCCGCCGCACGATGCGAGCAATACGGCAAGCGACAGCGCTCCCGCCCAGGCCGCGGCCCGGCGGGCAAAGCGCATACAATGATTGTTCTCGATGGAAACTGCCATGTCTGATCTGCTCGACGAATATCCGATGCTCATCTTCGCGCTGGAGTCGCTCCTGGCGCTTTCCCTGCTGATTTTCATCGTTGTGTGGACAGCGTCCGGCAAGAAAAAGAATGCCGCACGCCAGAGGCAGGACGCAAAACAGGTCCCGTCGCGGCAGGAACCGCGTCGCTGACTGACAGCGCGCGGCGTCTCACGTTCAACGCGCGTTCAATGCAACGTGCGCGGCATGCGCAGAACGAATTCCGGCACGGGCGCGTCCCAGCGCTCACCGTCCTCCGCCACGCAAAAATACTCGCCGCGCATCGTCCCGACGGGCGTCGCGATCACGGCGTAGCTCGTGTACTCGAACTGCTCGCCCGGCTTCAGCAAAGGCTGATGCCCGACCACACCCAGTCCTTTCACTTCCTGAACGCGATTTTCGCTATCCGTAATGACCCAGTGACGCGCGATCAGTTGCGCGGTGGCCTGGCCTGTATTGCGGATAGTGAGCGTGTAAGCGAAAGCGTATTTCCGATGCTCCGGGTCCGACTCCTCGGCGATGTACCGGACCTGGGAGGACACGCTGAATTCGTACTGACTCATGCTGATTCCGATGGTGAGCAAAGCGCGCAATCTATCTGCACAAGGCCGTGTGCAGGCGGCTCGGCGTGAATAGCGGCGCGCCGGCACAGACGTTGACATGGTTTGGCATTCTGCTTGATGCAGCGCACGCCCGCAACCGCATCGGCCAGTTGGACAAGAGGTCGGAAGGTGAGGAGAGCCATGCCGCCTCGAAGGCCGCGGCGCGCCGGCCGGCGCTAAAATAGCGGTTTTCCGTCTCCCGCCCACCCCACGCCATGACTCAATTCCGCATCGCTCCCAGCATTCTGTCCGCCGACTTCGCGCGGCTCGGCGAAGAAGTCCGCAACGTCGTCGCCGCGGGCGCCGACTGGATTCACTTTGACGTGATGGACAACCACTACGTGCCGAACCTGACGATTGGCCCGCTCGTGTGCGAGGCGATCCGCCCGCACGTGCAGGTGCCCATCGACGTGCATCTGATGGTACGCCCCGTCGACCGTATCGTGCCCGACTTCGCAAAGGCCGGCGCGAACGTGATCAGCTTCCACCCGGAAGGCTCGGATCACATCGACCGCACGCTGTCGCTGATCCGCGACCACGGTTGCAAGGCGGGCCTCGTGTTCAATCCCGCCACGCCGCTGAACTATCTCGATCACGTGATGGACAAGGTAGACCTCGTGCTGATCATGTCGGTGAATCCGGGTTTCGGCGGGCAGTCGTTCATCCCCGAGGCGCTGAACAAGCTGCGCGAAGCACGCGCGAAAATCGATGCGTACAAGGAAAAGACCGGCCGCGAGATTCATCTCGAAGTCGACGGCGGCGTGAAAGTCGACAACATCGCGGAAATTGCGGCGGCAGGCGCGGATACCTTCGTGGCCGGCTCGGCGATCTTCGGCCATCCGGACTACAAGACGATCATCGACAAGATGCGCGGCGCGCTGGCATCCGTTGGGCACTGACATGGAAACGACGCCTCGTTACCCCGCTCCCGCCTTCACGGCCGGGAAGATTCGCGCCGCGATCGTCGATCTCGACGGCACGATGGTCGATACCGCCGACGACTTCACCGCTTCCCTGAACGGCATGCTCGCCCAGTTCGACGCCGAAGAAACCTCGCGCGAAGAAGTGATGGACTACGTCGGCAAGGGCTCCGAGCATCTGATCCGCAGCGTGCTCGCGCCGCGCTTCGAAGCCGAGCTGGCGCAGTCGCGCTTCGACGAGGCGCTCGCGATCTACCAGGAGGAGTACGCCAAGATCAACGGTTTGCACACGCGGCTCTATCCCGATGTCGAAGCGGGCCTGATCGCGTTGCGCGACGCGGGCCTCGCGCTTGCGTGCGTGACCAACAAGCCGCATCGCTTCGCGACGCAACTGCTCGAGCATCACGGGCTGCTGCGCTACTTCGGCGTGGTGCTGGGCGGCGACAGCGTCGCGGCGAAAAAGCCCGATCCGTTGCCCATGCTCACCGCCTGCAAAGCGCTCGGCGTGTCGCCCGAAGAAGCCGTCGCGATCGGCGATTCGCAGAACGATGCGTTCGCGGGCCGCGCCGCCGGCATGGCGACGCTGACCGTCCCGTATGGCTACAATCACGGCGAATCTGTTCAAACCATAAAATCCGATGGTATAGTTGTGTCGCTGTTGGGCGCCGCCAAGGCGATCGCAGCGCACAATGCAGTACAATAAGCGTCAATCAAGCAACACCCAATCATCGACTTAACAAAGTCTTCTCTCATGTTTCTGAATAAAAAACGGAGTCTGAGCACGATCGACCGGGGAGCCTGGCCCTGGCGTCGCTGGTCGCGCTGATACCTCGCCCGAGGTACGCTGAAGCTCGTCTTTGGCACCCGTTTTTTACTTCGCTGCGCTCACGCGCTTTTCCCGAAACGCCGGTTTGACCGGCACGCTACCGCTGCACTGAGTTTCAGCTAGCCGTCGTGTACCTTGCGTACTATCGTCGTGCTGTGAAGCCGTGCATGCGTTCGGGAAAGCGCGCGCCGGTCTCCCAACCTGTGACGAGCACATTCGACCGGTAACGCAGCCCCCGCTTTGTCCGACGCTAGTCGCGCACGGACGCACGAACAGGATCGGAACATGACCGAACTCGAATTTCAGTCCCTCGCGAACGAGGGCTTCAATCGCATCCCGCTGATCGCCGAAGCGCTGGCCGACCTCGAAACGCCGCTCTCGCTGTATCTCAAGCTCGCGCAAACCGAGCGCAACGGCGCGAACTCGTTTCTGCTCGAATCGGTGGTGGGCGGCGAACGCTTCGGCCGCTACTCGTTCATCGGCTTGCCGGCGCGCACGCTGATCCGCACGAGCAACGGCGTCACGGAAGTCGTGAAAGACGGCAAAGTCGTCGAGACGCATGAGAGCGACCCGCTCGAATTCATCCAGCAGTTCCAGAACCGCTTCAAGGTAGCGCTGCGTCCGGGCTTGCCGCGTTTCGCGGGCGGTCTTGCGGGCTATTTCGGCTACGACGCCGTGCGCTACATCGAGAAAAAGCTCGCACACACGGCCCCGCCCGACGATCTGAACCTGCCCGACATCCAGCTCCTGCTGACGGAAGAAGTCGCCGTCATCGACAACCTCGCGGGCAAGCTGTACCTCGTGATCTACGCCGATCCGACCACGCCCGAGGCATACACGCGCGCCAAGCAGCGCCTGCGCGAACTGAAGCAGCGCCTGCGTACGACAGTGCAGCCGCCTGTCACGTCGGCGAGTGTGCGCACCGAAATTTTCCGCGAGTTCAAGAAAGACGATTACCTCGCCGCCGTGCGCAAGGCGAAGGAATACATCGCCGCGGGCGAACTGATGCAGGTGCAGGTCGGCCAGCGCCTGACGAAACCGTATCGCGACAATCCGCTGTCGCTTTACCGTGCGCTGCGCTCGCTGAATCCATCGCCGTATATGTACTACTACAACTTCGGCGAGTTCCATGTGGTCGGTGCGTCGCCGGAAATTCTGGTGCGTCAGGAAAAGCGCAACGAAGACCGCATCGTTACGATCCGTCCGCTGGCCGGTACGCGTCCGCGCGGCAACACGCCCGAGCGCGATGCCGAACTCGCAACCGAACTGCTGAACGACCCGAAAGAAATCGCCGAACACGTGATGCTGATCGACCTCGCGCGCAACGACGTGGGCCGTATCGCGCAGATCGGCTCGGTGTCGGTGACCGACAAGATGGTGATCGAAAAGTACTCGCACGTGCAGCATATCGTCAGTTCTGTCGAAGGTACGCTGAAGCCGGGCATGACCAACTTCGACGTGTTGCGCGCGACGTTCCCGGCGGGCACGCTGTCGGGCGCGCCGAAGGTTCGCGCGATGGAACTGATCGACGAACTCGAACCCGTGAAGCGCGGCCTGTATGGCGGCGCAGTCGGCTACCTGTCGTTCACGGGCGAAATGGACCTCGCAATCACCATCCGCACGGGCGTGATCTGCAACGGCAATCTGTATGTGCAGGCGGCAGCAGGCGTGGTCGCCGACTCGGTGCCCGAATCCGAATGGCAAGAGACCGAGAACAAGGCGCGCGCGGTGATGCGCGCCGCCGAGCAAGTGCAAGACGGCCTCGATAGCGATTTCTGACGGGAGACAGACCATGCTGCTGATGATCGACAACTACGACTCGTTCACCTATAACCTGGTCCAGTACTTCGGCGAACTCGGCGAAGACGTGCGGACTTATCGCAACGACGAAATCACGCTCGACGAAATCGCGAAGCTCAATCCCGAGCGCATCTGCCTTTCGCCGGGACCGAGCAATCCGCAACACGCGGGCATCACGCTCGATGTGCTGCGCGAATTTTCCGGCAAGTATCCAATTCTCGGCGTGTGCCTCGGCCATCAGGCGATCGGCGAAGCGTTCGGCGGCCGCGTAGTGCGCGCGCAGACCATCATGCACGGCAAGGTAAGCCAGATCGAAACCGACTGCAAAGGCGTATTCGCCGACCTGCCGAAGCACTTCACCGTCACGCGCTATCACTCGCTCGCGATCGAGCGCGAATCGTTGCCCGATTGCCTCGAAGTGTCCGCATGGACCCCGGACGGCGAAATCATGGGCGTGCGTCACAAGACGCTGCCTGTCGAAGGCGTGCAGTTCCATCCGGAATCGATCCTGTCGGAACACGGCCATGCGTTACTCGAAAACTTCGTGAAGCAGTCGAAGGCCGTGGCGCGTAGCGCCTAACAAGGAGACATCAAAATGATGACGGCCCAGGAAGCGCTGCAACGCACGATCGAGCATCGCGAGATTTTCCACGACGAAATGCTGCACCTGATGCGCCTCATCATGCGCGGCGACATGTCGCCCGTGATGGCGGCCGCGATCATCACGGGGCTGCGCGTCAAAAAAGAGACGATCGGCGAGATCACCGCAGCTGCCACGGTGATGCGTGAGTTCGCACGTCACGTTGAAGTGCAGGACAACTCGAACTTCGTCGATATCGTCGGCACGGGCGGCGACGGATCGCACACGTTCAATATCTCGACCGCGACGATGTTCGTCACGGCGGCGGCAGGCGCGAAGGTCGCGAAGCACGGCAATCGCGGCGTGTCGAGCAAGTCGGGCAGCGCGGACGTGCTCGAAGCGCTCGGCGTCAATATCGATCTGCAGCCTGAACAGGTCGCCGCGTCGATTGCCGAAACGGGCATGGGCTTCATGTTCGCGCCGAACCATCACCCGGCGATGAAAAACATCGCGCCCGTGCGCCGCGAACTGGGCGTGCGGACCATCTTCAACATCCTCGGTCCGCTGACGAATCCGGCCGGTGCGCCGAACCAGTTGCAGGGCGTGTTTCACCCGGACCTCGTCGGCATTCAGGTTCGCGTGATGGAGCGTCTCGGCGCAAACCATGTGCTGGTCGTGTATGGTATGGACGGCATGGATGAAGTGTCGCTCGGCGCCGCGACGCTGGTCGGCGAACTGCGCGACGGCAAGGTACGCGAGTACGAGATTCACCCCGAGGACTTCGGCATGCAGATGGTGTCGAACCGGACGCTGAAAGTCGCGGATGCGACGGAATCGAAAGTCCTGCTGCTCGAAGCGCTCGACAACAAGCCAGGCGTCGCGCGCGAAATCGTCACGCTGAACGCGGGTACCGCGCTGTACGCGGCGAACGTCGTAGCGTCCATCGCAGACGGCATCGGGCTGGCCCGCGAAGCAATCGCGAGCGGCAAGGCACGCGCGAAGGTCGACGACCTGGTCCGCTTCACGCAACAGTTCAAGAAATAAACGGATTTCACATGAGCGATATTCTCGACCGCATCATCGACGTCAAGCGCGAAGAAGTGCGCGCCGCACAGCAAAGCGCGCCGCTCGAAGAATTGCGCCTGCAGGCATCGTCGCGCGATCTGCGTGATTTCGTCGGCGCGATTCGCACGAAGCACGAGGCGGGTCTCGCGGCCGTGATCGCCGAGGTCAAGAAGGCGAGCCCGTCGAAAGGCGTGCTGCGCGACAACTTCGTACCGTCGGAGATTGCGCGTTCGTACGCGAAGCACGGCGCGGCGTGTCTGTCCGTGCTGACCGACGTGCAGTTCTTCCAGGGCAGCGCGAAGTATCTGGAAGAGGCGCGCGCCGCGTGCGAACTGCCCGTTCTGCGCAAGGATTTCATCGTCGATCCGTATCAGATTCTCGAAGCGCGGGCGATGGGCGCCGACGCGATCCTGCTGATCGTCGCGGCCCTCGAACTCTCGCAGATGCAGGACCTCGAAGCGTACGCGCACTCGCTCGGCCTCGCGGTGCTCGTCGAGGTCCACGACAAGGACGAACTGGTCGACGCGCTCACGCTGAAGACACCGCTGATGGGCGTGAACAACCGCAATCTGCGCACGTTCGAAACGTCGATCGACACCACGCTCGGCCTGCTCGACATGATGCCGGACGACCGTATCGTCGTGACCGAGTCGGGCATCATGTCGCGTGGCGACGTCGAGCGGATGCGCGCGATGGACGTGAACTCGTTCCTCGTCGGCGAGGCGTTCATGCGCGCTGAAGAGCCGGGCGTGGAGCTTGCGCGGATGTTCTTCTGATTCTCACCACGTTATAGAGCGAGCCGCGCGATGGGCATGGAACACGAGATCAAGCTGTCGCTGCCGACCGGTCAGGTCGGCGCCGCGACGCAATGGTTGATTCAACGCGCCGGTGGCAAGGGTCGCTCGATCACGCTCGAAAACAGCTATTACGACACGCCGGCGCTGACGCTCGCGCGCGCGAAAAGCGCGGTGCGCGTGCGCCGCACGCCGGATGGCTGGCTGCAGACGTACAAGACGGTGGGCACGTCGAGTGGCGGCTTGCACAGCCGGAACGAGTGGGAAATGCCCATCAAGGGCAACGCGCTCGAGATCGACGCGCTGCTCGCAGCCTGTGACGACGAACCGTCGAAGGAAGCGTTGCGAAGCGCGCGGGACGATCTGATTCCGCTGTTCAGCACGAACTTTTCGCGAACCCTCTGGCACGTGAGCATCGACGGCGCCGACATCGAGGCGGCCATCGATCAGGGTGAAATTGTGGCGGACGTGAACGGCGAAACGCGCCGCGCGCCGATCTGCGAGATCGAACTGGAGCTGAAGCATGGTGACGCGGGTGCGCTGAACGCGTTGTCGGCGGAACTGGCGCAAGCCGTGCACGGCTTGCGCCCGGATGACGTCAGCAAGGCGCAGCGCGGTTATCGTCTGCGCGAAAGCGGCTCGCAATAAACGGCGAAAACAGCAAACACGCAAGCACGCGCGCAGAACCTTGAGCGCGCGCGCGTTTGCTGCCACACTAGCCCGCCATGAATTCCGCTAAACGTTCCCGCACTCCGCCGACGCAGCCGTCGCTCTTCACCGACGACGACACCCGCGCCGCCGCGCCGCCCTCTCCCGCCGCCGAAAACCAGACGCTCGAATCCCAATTCGACGCCCTTCCGCCCGCCTGGCGCGCGCACCTCAAACCATTTATCGATAGCGAGACGTACACGCCGCTGTGCCGTTTCGTCGACGGCGAGCGTGCGTCCGGCAAGACCGTCTATCCCACCGATGTCTTCCGCGCGCTGCGACTCACCAGTCCCGACGACGTCAAGGTCGTGATTCTCGGCCAGGACCCGTATCACGGCGAAGACCGCGGCATGCCGCAGGCGCACGGTCTCGCATTTTCGGTGCCGCCTTCGGTGCGGCCGCCGCCGTCGCTGCGCAACATCTTCAAGGAGATCGCCGCGAGCCTGGGCCACGAAGCGCCGCAGCACGGCTGTCTCGATGCATGGGCGCGACAGGGCGTGCTGTTGCTCAACACGGTGCTGACCGTCGAGCGCGACCACGCCGCGAGTCACGCGAAGCGCGGCTGGGAAAAGTGCACCGACACGTTGATCCACGAACTCGCGATGCGTCACGACGGACTCGTGTTCATGCTGTGGGGTGCGCACGCGCAGGCCAAGCGCGTGCTGCTCGGCGGCAAATCGCACTGCGTGCTGGAAGCGCCGCACCCGTCGCCGCTGTCGGCTCATCGCGGGTTTCTCGGCTGCCGGCATTTCGCGCTGGCCAATGAATTTCTCGAAGCACATGGCCGCCAGCCCATCGACTGGCGTTTGCCGGAAACGGGCGAAGTATTCGCCTGAAGCGCTCTACTTCACCTGAGAGCCAAAAGAAAACGCCACGGAATTGTGTTCCGTGGCGTTTTTCGTTTGTCCGCGCGACGCGGTCGATCACCACATCGCGCTGACGAACCCTGGTTCGCTTACGCAGCGGCGATCGCTTCGCGCGCACCGGCCAGTGCCGCGTTCGCTGCGTCCGGGCCCATTGCCAGGCCTTCGGCGTAGATGAAGTTCACGTCCGTCATGCCGAGGAAGCCGAGGAACGTCGTGATGTACGGCGTCTGCGTGTCGCCCGGCGTGCCGACGTACTTGCCGCCGCGTGCCGAGACCACGAACACCTTCTTGCCCTTCACGAGGCCTTCCGGACCGTTCGCGCCGTACTTGAACGTGATGCCAGCGCGCGCGATGAAATCGAAGTACGTCTTCAGTTGCGAGGTGATGCCGAAGTTGTACAGCGGCGCGCCGATCACGACGATGTCGGCGGCTTGCAGTTCGGCGATCAGCGCTTCGCTGCGTGCTGCGATCGCTTGCTGTTCAGCCGTGCGCTGCTCAGCCGGCGTGAAGAACGCGCCGAGAATCTCGTCGTCGAGGTGCGGCAGTGCGTCTTCGTGCAGACTGCGGACGACGACTTGCGCGCCCGGGTTCGATTGTTGCAGCTTTGCCGTCAGTTCGTTAGCGAGCAGCGTCGATTGAGCGCCTTGCGAGCGAGCCGACGAGTTGATTTGCAGGATCGTGGTCATCTGTGACTCCAGTGAGGGGCGCGCTGTGTTGCGCGAGTGGAGCCATTGTGTTTTTTTACCCGCCCGGGAAAAAGTAGCGCGGCAGCGAAGGATTGTTGCAGTGGTAGAACAATCCGCCGCCGGGAACCTTGCCGCGCGGGCGGTTCGGCGCCCGCTTACTTGCCGCCCAGCCAGCGTTTGCGCGCCGTCACGGCCGCCGCACGCTTGTCATTCGCGGCGAGCTTGTAGCGCGAGACTTCCGGTCCGTCCAGCTTGACCTGCGCGACGCGCAGTTCGTCGCGCCGGAACGCGTGCACCTCGACCTTCGCGCCCGGCTGGTAGCGCGACAGCAGCGCGTCGAGATTCGAGCCCGTCACGCGCAGGCCGTCGACAGCGATCAACACGTCGCCCGCCGACAGACCGGCCTTCTGCGCCGCGCTGCCGTCATGAACGGCCGCCACTGTGCAGTCCGCGCCGCCGCGCATACGGGCGCCGAGCGACGGCTTGCCCTTCGGATCGACGTCCGCCTCGAGCGTCACGCCGAACGACGCCAGCAGCGTGTCGAGCGGCAGATCGCGCGTGCCGCGGACGCCTTCCGCGAACAGCTCGGACAGGTCCGCGCCCGTCGCCTCGGCGAACAGCGCTTCCACGTCGGCTTCCTCGATACCCTGCCCCTTGCCATTGAAGAAGTCGCGTCCGTAGCGCTGCCACAAGAGGCGCATCACGTCGTCGAGCGATTTGCGATTCTGCGTTTGCTCGCGAATCGTCAGATCGAACGCGAGCGCGACCAGCGAGCCCTTCGTGTAATAGCTGACGATCGCATTCGCAGCGTTTTCGTCCTGACGGTAGTACTTGACCCAGGCGTCGAACGAGCTTTCGGCGACCGTCTGCTTCAGGCGCCCGCTGCCGCGCAGCACACCGCCGATCGTCTTGCCGAGCAGCGTGAAGTAGTCGGCTTCCTTGATCAGGCCGCTGCGCACGAGCACCAGGTCGTCGTAGTACGACGTGAAACCTTCGAACAGCCACAGCAGCGACGTGTAGTTTTCCTGCGTCAGATCGTACGGCGCGAACACGGCGGGCTTGATGCGCTTCACGTTCCACGTATGGAAGTATTCGTGGCTGCACAAGCCGAGATACGTGCGATAGCCGTCCGTCGTCTCGTCGCGGCCTTCGACGGGCAAATCCGCCCGATTGCAGATCAGCGCCGTCGATGCGCGATGCTCCAGACCGCCGTAGCCATCGGTGACGGCTTGCGTCATGAAGACGTAGCGGTCCATCGGTGCCTTTTTCGAGCGCGGCTCGAACATCGCGATCTGCGCTTCGCACACGCGCTTCAGATCCGCCGACAGCCGCGCCATGTCCAGCCCGATCACGCGCCCGGCGATCACGATGTCGTGCGGCACGCCATGCGCCTTGAACGTTCCGAGTGCGAATTCACCGAGCGTGACGGGATGATCGATCAGTTCGTCGTAGTTCTGCGCGCTGTACTCGCCGAAGGCATAGCGCTTCGTGCCGCGCGCTTCCGTCAGCGCCGTCGCGACGCGCCAGTTGCGGAACTGTGGACCGGCCGGCTTCTGGATATCGACGACGCACGGCGCGTCCTCGAAACCGAGCGGCGACAGAAACACGCTCGTGCCGTTGAAGAAGCCCGTTGTGTCGTCGAGGTGCGCAGCGCGCACCGACATGTCCCATGCGTAGACCTCGTAGCGCAGCGTCAGCGCGCCCTTGACGGGCGCGGCTTGCCACGTGTGCTTGTCGGTCTTTTCGAGCCGCACCTTGCGGCCCGCGTCGTTGAAGGCGCGCAGCGTGACGATGTTGCGCGCGAACTCGCGGACCATGTAGCTGCCGGGAATCCACACGGGCAGCATGAAGCGCTGGCCCGACGGATCGGGCTCGGCGACGGTCACGGTCACTTCGAAGAGATGGGCGGCGGGTTGCTTCGGAACGATGGTGTAGCGGATCGGCTTCATCGGCGCTCGTGTGTGAAAACTCGGGAAGAAACGACAAGAGGCGCTGCGCGCCTCCTTTCAAACAGCTTCAGACGATGGGCGCAGCTCAGCGCACCGACGACAACGCCTTGTCCAGCTCGTCCGCCGGCACGGCGCCCGGCAGGCGGCGGCCATCGGCGAGGAACACGGTCGGCGTGCCGCTGACGTTCATCGATTGTCCGAGCGCGAGGTTCTTGTCGATCGCGGCTGTGTCGCAGGTGCCCGCAGCGGTCGGCGCGCGGTGATCCTGCATCCAGGCTTCCCATGCCTTCGCACGGTCCGACGAACACCAGATCGACTTCGACTTCACCGTCGAATCCGGCGACAGCACCGGATACAGGAACGTGTAGACGGTGATGTTGTCCATCGACTTCAGCGTTGTTTCGAGCTGCTTGCAGTACGGGCAGTTCGGATCGGAGAACACAGCGATCTTGCGGCTGCCGTTGCCCTTCACCACTTTCACCGCGTTCGCGAACGGCAGGCTCGCGAAATCGATGCGGTTGGTTTCGGACAGACGCGCTTCCGTGAGATTCTTGCGCGTCTTCGCGTCGATCATGTCGCCGAGAATCAGGTGATCGCCCGTCGCGTCGCTGTAGACGATCTGCGAGCCGAGATTCACCTCATAAAGCCCGTCGATCGGCGACTTCGACACGCTCTTGATCGTCGCTTCGCTCAGACGCGATTGCAGCGTCGACTTGAGCTTGTCGGTGGTCTGGTCGGCCTGCGCCGAACAGCCGAGGCCGATGGTCGCGACGGCCAGCGCCAGCGCGGCGATACGGATACGTTTCTTCATGCTGCTGCTCCTGATTCGATTCGGCGCACGGCCCGTTTGCCGCTCGTCTGCGCCTGTGTTCAAGTTCCGTGCGGGTTTCCGCGTGTACCGGGGTGTTCCCTTTTGCAACGATGGGCGTCGGGTGTATCGGGCGCTGTTGCGCAGATGGTATGCCTTGCGTTCGATCCTGTCAGACGTGCGCGCCGCCGTGCCGTTCCGCCTGGCCCGTTATTCAGCCGAGCGCCGCCGAGACCAGCCAGCGCTTGACCAGCGGTTGCGCGCCGACGAATGCCATGCCCGTGTTGCGAACCGCGCGCGCGATATTGCCCGGCAGCCCGAACAGCTTCTGCAGGCCGTCAGTGGCAATGGTCAGCGCGCGGATGTCTTCGCTGCGCGAGCGCTCGTAGCGGCGCAGCAGAACCGTATCGCCGATATCGCGGAACGCCTCTTTCTTCACGATCACGTCCACCAGCGACGCCACGTCGCGCAAGCCCAGATTCATGCCCTGCCCCGCGAGCGGGTGAATCAGGTGCGCGGCATCGCCGACCAGCGCGACGCGCGGCGCGACCAGCCGGTCGACGGTTTGCAGCGCGAGCGGAAAGCCTTGGGCGGGCGTCACGCATTCGAGCGTGCCGAGCGCGCCCATCGTCGCGCGTTCGACTTCCGCTGCGAGTTGCGCCGGATCGAGTTTGATGAGCGTGTTCGCGTGATCGGTCATCGCCGACCAGACCAGCGACACATGGCCGTCCGGCAGCGGCAGCAGCGCGATGATCTCACCGTCGCGGAACCACTGATACGCCGTCTCGCCGTGCGGGCGACCGGCCTTGAAGTTCGCGACGACGCCCGTCTGCCGGTAGTCGCGCCGGTTCACCTTCGAACCGATCTGCGCGCGCACCCACGAATGCGCGCCGTCCGCGCCGACCACGAGATCCGCTTCGAGCACGTTGCCGTTCGCGAGACCGATCGTCGCGCTGCCCGTCTTGACGTCGAGCCCCTGCGCGCGGGTGTCGAGCCACGTGAGATTGGGCTGGAAGCGCAGCGCGGCATCGAGCGCCTGTTCGATCAGCGACGATTCAGCGATCCACGCGAGCTGCGGCACCGATGCCTGGAACGCCGAGAAATGCAGTTCGGCGTGGGCGTCGCCGTAGACTCGCATGTCGTAGACAGGCGCGAACCGCGAGGTATTGAGCGCCTGCCAGACGCGCAGGCGTTCGAGCAGCGCCTGCGAACTCGCGGACAGCGCGTAGACGCGCGAGTCGAATACGGCGTCGGCGGGCAGCGGCTGACAATGCTGCGCGAGCAATGCGACGCGCAGGCCGCTTTGCGTGAGCGCAAGCGCCGCCGTCTTGCCGACGAGCCCGCCGCCGATCACGGCGACGTCGAAGGACTGATGGTGAGCATTCATCCGGCCATTATAGCCGCGAGGGGTGCCGGGGACGGATCGGCCGGACAGGCTTTGCGCGCGGTTTCGGCCTTGTTTGAGCAGTGATTGATGCAGATCGGGCACAAGTCGCGTCGATTGTGGACTGCCTGTGCGCGCGCTCGCGTAACGAACGGCGCGCGCCGCTGTGACTCCGCCGCCGCGAATGCGCCGCCGGACGGGGTTACAATTGCGGTTTTCGGTTATCCGACACCTCCGACGCGCGTTTGCAGCGCGGCGGGTGTCTTACGACAGTCCGCCTGTGCCGCGTGTTTGCGGCGCGTGCTTCTGGCACGTGCCTGGCGCGAGCGGACTTGCGGGCTGCGGACAGCATCGCGCCGCGCCACATGGAGCCCGCACTCCGTTCGCCGAAGCCTGTCACCACCTGATTTGTAGAGAACCTTCATGAGCCTCAAATGCGGCATCGTCGGCCTGCCTAACGTCGGCAAGTCCACTCTGTTCAACGCGCTGACCAAGGCGGGCATCGCCGCCGAAAATTACCCGTTCTGCACCATCGAACCGAACGTCGGCGTGGTCGAGGTGCCGGATGCGCGTCTGACGGCACTCGCCGGTATCGTCAAGCCGGAGCGCATCGTGCCCGCCGTCGTCGAGTTCGTCGACATCGCGGGTCTGGTGGCGGGCGCAAGCAAGGGCGAAGGCCTCGGCAACCAGTTTCTCGCGAACATCCGTGAAACCGACGCGATCACGCACGTCGTGCGCTGCTTCGAGGACGAGAACGTGATTCACGTCGCGGGCAAGGTCGATCCTGTCTCGGATATCGAAGTGATCAACACGGAACTCGCGCTCGCCGACCTCGCGACGGTCGAAAAGGCGCTCACGCGCTATGCGAAAGCCGCGAAGTCCGGCAACGACAAGGAAGCGGTGAAGCTCGCTGCCGTGCTGGAAAAGGTTCGCGTGCAGCTGGATCAGGCGAAGCCGGTTCGTGGCCTGGATCTGACTGAAGAAGAGCGTCTGCTGATCAAGCCGTTCTGCCTGATTACGGCCAAGCCGGCCATGTACGTCGCGAACGTCAAGGAAGACGGCTTCGAGAACAACCCGCACCTCGACGCGGTGCGCAAGTACGCGGAAACGGAGAATGCGCCCGTGGTCGCCGTGTGCGCGGCAATCGAGGCGGAAATCGCCGATCTCGCCGATGAAGACAAGGAAGTGTTCCTCGCCGACATGGGCATGGACGAGCCGGGTCTGAACCGTGTGATCCGCGCAGGCTTCAAGCTGCTCGGCCTGCAGACGTACTTCACGGCGGGCGTGAAGGAAGTGCGCGCGTGGACGATTCACGTCGGCGATACCGCGCCGCAGGCAGCGGGTGCGATTCACACCGACTTCGAACGCGGCTTCATTCGCGCGCAGACGATCGGCTTTGACGATTACATCGCTTACAAGGGTGAGCAAGGCGCGAAGGAAGCGGGCAAGATGCGCGCGGAAGGGAAGGAGTACATCGTGCATGATGGCGACGTGATGAACTTTCTGTTCAACGTCTGACGAACGATTGTCAAATGCGTCCCCTCGCCTCGCGCGGGGCGCGCGAATCATCCAAAGCCGCGCATCGACGCGGCTTTTTTTCGCCCTCGTTGCATGCGCACCCATCGACGCTCCGGGTAATCGCCCTTTCTCCGATTATTCTTCCGATGTTAAATTGCCCGTTCGGCACTGAGCCTTACATATAGAAAACTCGCCGACGTTGTCCTGTCATCGACTACAACTAGAATCGCGCGACCGTCCAACGCGCATTCCTCAAAGAGGAGACTCTCGATGCATTGCAAGCCGCTCTTCCGTTCGCTGTCCGTTGCAGCCGTTCTGGCCTTCGGCGTCCATCAAGGCGCCTATGCCGCCACCGAAATCCAGTTCTGGCACGCGATGGAAGCCGCACTCGGCGAACGCCTGAATACGATCGCCAACGACTTCAACGCATCGCAGAGCGACTACAAGATCGTTCCCGTCTTCAAGGGCACCTACGACCAGACGCTCGCCGCCGGCATCGCCGCGTACCGCAGCGGCAACGCGCCCGCGATCCTGCAGGTCTACGAAGTCGGCACGGCAACGATGATGCAGGCCAAGAAAGCCGTCATCCCCGTCTCCGACGTGTTCAAGCAGGCCGGCATGACGCTCGACGAAAAGGCGTTCGTGCCGACCATCGCCAGCTATTACAGCGACTCGAAGACTGGCCATCTGATCTCGATGCCGTTCAACAGTTCGACGCCCGTCCTCTACTACAACAAGGACGCTTTCAAAAAGGCCGGCCTCGACCCGAACACGCCGCCCAAAACGTGGGCTGAACTGGAGCAGGACGCGCTGAAGCTGAAAGCAGCGGGCATGTCGTGCGGTTATTCGTCGGGCTGGCAAAGCTGGATTCAGCTAGAGAACTACAGCGCATGGCACGGCGCGCCGTTCGCGACGGAAAACAATGGCTTCGATGGCGCCGACGCAAAGCTCGAGTTCAACAAGCCACTGCAGATCGCGCACATCACCTTCCTGCAGAAGATGGAGAAGGAAGGTGCGTTCACGTATGTCGGCCGCAAGGACGAACCGGTATCGAAGTTCTATAGCGGCGATTGCGGGATCATCACGAACTCGTCCGGCTCGCTGGCGACCATCCGCAAGTACGCGAAGTTCGACTTCGGCACGGGCATGATGCCGTACGACGCGAGCGTAAAGGGCGCGCCGCAGAACGCGATCATCGGTGGCGCAAGCCTGTGGGTGCTGTCGGGCAAGGATCCGGCCGTCTATAAGGGCGTCGCGAAGTTTCTCGCGTATCTCAGCTCGCCGCCCGTCGCCGCCAAATGGCATCAGGACACGGGTTATCTGCCCGTCACCACGGCTGCGTATCAGTTGACCCAGCAACAGGGCTTCTACGAGAAGAATCCCGGCAGCGACACGGCGATCAAGCAAATGTTGAACAAGCCGCCTCTGCCGTATACGAAGGGCCTGCGTCTGGGCAACATGCCGCAGATCCGCACGATCATCGACGAAGAACTCGAACAGGTCTGGGCTGACAAGAAGACGCCGAAGGATGCACTCGATTCGTCGGTCACGCGCGGCGACGAACTGCTGCGCCGCTTCGAAAAAGCGGGTAGCTGATTCACGCGAGGGGCGCGCTTTCCCCGCCGTAACGGCTGGAACGTAAAGCGCGCCTCATCCGCTCACTGTTGCTAAGGACGTCGATGGACAAGCGTTCCCGCTTCGGCACCAGCCTCCTGCCGTATCTGCTCGTCGCGCCGCAACTCGCGATTACGTTGCTGTTCTTTCTGCTGCCCGCGGGCGAAGCCCTCTGGCAATCGACACAGACACAGGACGCATTCGGCACGTCGAGCGAATTTGTCGGCTTGAGCAACTTCAAGCAGCTATTTGGCGATCCGCTATACCTCGCGTCGTTCGAAACGACGCTGATTTTCTGCGCACTCGTCACCGTGTCGGGTCTCGCGATCTCGCTGCTGTTCGCCGCCTGCGCCGACCGCGTGACACGCGGCGCGAAAGCCTATCAGACACTGTTGATCTGGCCGTACGCCGTCGCGCCCGCGATCGCCGCCGTGCTGTGGTCGTTCCTGTTCAACCCGAGCATCGGCCTCGTGACCTTTGCGCTCGGCAAGGCGGGCATCGTCTGGAATCATGCGCTCAACCCGGGACAGGCGATGTTCCTGGTCGTGCTCGCCTCAGTGTGGAAGCAGGTCAGCTACAACTTCCTGTTCTTCTACGCGGGACTGCAGGCCATTCCGCGTTCGCTGATCGAAGCAGCCGCGATCGACGGCGCGGGTCCCGTGCGGCGCTTCTTCGGCGTCGCGCTGCCGCTGCTGTCGCCGACGACGTTCTTTCTGCTCGTCGTCAATCTCGTCTACGCGTTCTTCGACACCTTTCCGATCATCGACGCCGCCACGGGCGGCGGTCCCGCGCAATCGACGCGCACGCTGATCTACAAGATCTTCGCCGAAGGCTTCCAGGGGCTCGATATCGGCAGCTCGGGCGCGCAGTCGGTGGTGCTGATGCTGATCGTCGTCGGACTGACCGTCGTGCAGTTCCGTTTCATCGAGCGGAGGGTTCAATACTCATGATCGAGAATCGCCGCGGCTTCGATATCTTCTGCCACGTCGTGCTGATTATCGGCGTGGTGCTGGTCGTGTTCCCCGTCTACGTCGCGTTCTGCGCGGCGACGATGAGCGAGCATGAAGTGTTCAACGTCCCCCTTTCGCTCGTACCGAGCACGCATCTGTTCGAGAACATCGCGAACATCTGGACGCACGGCACAGGCAACGCGGCCAGCCCGTTCGGCACGATGCTCGTCAACAGCCTCGTCATGGCGCTCGTGATCGCAATCGGCAAGATCGCCGTGTCGATCATCTCGGCGTTCGCGATCGTGTTCTTCCGCTTTCCGGGACGCAACGTCGCGTTCTGGCTCATCTTCATCACGCTGATGCTGCCCGTCGAAGTGCGGATCTTTCCGACCGTGCAGGTCGTGTCGTCGATGCATCTGAGCAATACGTACGCCGGGCTCACGCTGCCGCTGATTGCGTCCGCGACCGCGACGTTCCTGTTCCGCCAGTTCTTCCTCACGCTGCCCGACGAGTTGATGGAAGCGGCGCGCATCGATGGCGCGGGGCCGATGCGTTTCTTCTGGGACGTCGTGCTGCCGCTGTCGAAGACGAACCTTGCGGCGCTCTTCGTGATCACGTTCATTTACGGCTGGAATCAATACCTGTGGCCGATCCTGATCACCAACCAGCAATCGCTGACGACGGCCGTGGTCGGCATCAAGAGCATGATCGCTTCCGGCGACACCGCGACCGAATGGCATCTCGTGATGGCCGCGACGCTACTCGCGATGCTGCCGCCGCTCGTCGTCGTGCTGGCGATGCAGCGCTGGTTCGTGCGCGGTCTCGTCGATGCTGAGAAGTAAGGCGGAAAAACAAGGATAAAGAGTCATGTCTGCACTGACGCTAAAAGGCGTAAAGAAATCGTACGACGGCAAGCAGAACGTTCTGCACGGCATCAACGCGGACGTCGAGGACGGCGAGTTCGTCGTGATGGTTGGACCGTCGGGTTGCGGCAAGTCGACCTTGCTGCGGATGGTCGCGGGACTTGAAGCGATCACCGAGGGCGAGATTGCGATCGACGGTAAGGTCGTCAATAACCTGGAGCCGAAGGATCGGAACATCGCGATGGTGTTCCAGAACTACGCACTGTATCCGCATATGACGGTTGCGGAGAACATGGGCTACGCGTTGAAGATTGCGGGGCTGACGAAATCGAAAATCGAGTCGCGGGTGCTGACGGCGGCGAAGATTCTCGAGCTCGAGCCGCTGCTGTCGAGAAAGCCGCGCGAGTTGTCGGGCGGCCAGCGACAGCGCGTCGCGATGGGCCGCGCGATCGTGCGCGAGCCGGCGGTGTTTCTGTTCGATGAACCGCTGTCGAATCTCGATGCGCGTCTGCGCGTGCAGATGCGACTCGAAATCCAGCGTCTGCATGGACGGCTCAAGACGACAAGCCTTTACGTGACGCACGACCAGATCGAAGCGATGACGCTCGCGCAGCGTGTAATCGTGATGAACCGCGGTCACGCGGAGCAGATCGGTGCGCCCACCGAGGTTTATGAGCGGCCTGCTACGACATTTGTTGCCGGGTTTATCGGCTCGCCGGGGATGAATTTGCTGAACGGCTGGATCACGGAGGATGGCGCGTTTTTTGAAGTTGCTGGGGAGGGGCCGAAATTGCCTTTGGCCGGTGTGCCGGGTGTGGGCCGCGAAATCGCGGCGGGGCGTGCATGTGTGCTGGGAATTCGGCCCGAGCATATGACGCCGTCTTCTGATGCCGGTGCGGCGACTGCTGCACTTGGCGTCGATTCATGCGAGTTGCTCGGCGCGGATAATCTCGCGCATGGGCGCTGGGGGAAGCATGATGTCACGGTGAGGTTGCCGCATGGGCATCGGCCGTTAGCCGGCGAGCGGCTGGAGGTCGCTGTGCCTGCGGGGCAGATTCATTTTTTTGATGAGGAAACGGGGCGGCGGTTGAATTGAGGTTTTGATTTGGTTTTGGTTTTGGTTTTGGATTTGTCTACGACGTTTGGTTTTTGGCTTTGCGCTGGCATCCGCGTTTTGCCTTCGTGCTTCATGCGTCGCCCCTGTGCGGGGCGGCACCTACTTTTCTTTGCCGCCGCAAAGAAAAGTAGGCAAAAGAAAGCGGCTCACACCGCCAGCCCGTGTGTTTGCCTGAGGGCCCCCAACCGGTCTTACGCGTCAAACGGCAACGCCCTCGTTCGCGCTCGTTGCCAACGTTCTCCCTGTACGCCTCACCCGCTTTATGCCCCCGCGTCTCAGCACGCCGTGCCAGACAGTCCTCAGCCGCCCTGGTGGCAAACTGTGTGTAGGCATTCGCGCCATGACCGCATCACTCCGGACTGGGTAGCACGGCTGGTGTTTCTGATAAGAGCACTACTCTGTGCGGTGCGACACCCTACACACAGTTTGCCACCTGGGCGGCACAAACCGTTCGCTGCCGCAGGCTCTTGTGAGGGTGTCTGAAGCGGGTGAGGCATCTGTTCGGAGCGTTGGCAACGAGCGCCAACAGAGACGTTGCCGTGTGGAGCATAAGACCAGTTGAGGGCCCTCAGGCAAATACACGGGCTGGCGGTGTGAGCCGCTTTCTTTTGCCTACTTTTCTTTGCGGCGGCAAAGAAAAGTAGGTGCCGCCCCGCACAGGGGCAACGCTAGCAAACCAGAAACAAAACGCGGATGCCAGCGCAAAGGCAAACGAAACCCAAACAACAACAAAGGCCCACGCAGTGGCAACCCCCCCTACCCCAAACAAAAAGCACCACAGACACACGAAGTACAATACGGTTTCCGCCCGAGGCGCGCGCCAAACCCAAACCCGCTGCGCCCGGCAAATACCAGCAACACCCAAAACCCAAACCCATTCACCCGACGCCGTCCACCGTCACGCGGACCGCGAACCCAACTCAAGCGTAAAAATGGCCCAATACGTCTTCACCATGAACCGGGTCGGCAAGATCGTGCCGCCCAAGCGTCAAATCCTCAAAGACATCTCGCTGTCGTTCTTCCCCGGCGCCAAGATCGGTCTGCTCGGCCTGAACGGCTCGGGCAAGTCCACGCTGATCCGGATCATGGCCGGCGTCGACAAGGACATCGAAGGCGAAGCCACGCCGATGCCGAACCTGAACATCGGCTATCTGCCGCAGGAACCGCAGCTCCATCCGCAACAGACGGTGCGCGAAGCCGTCGAAGACGGTCTCGGCGACGTGTTCCAGGCGCAAAAGAAGCTCGATGAAATCTACGCCGCCTACGCCGAGCCGGACGCCGACTTCGACGCGCTCGCCGCCGAGCAGGCCAAGTACGAAGCCATCCTCGCAACGTCGGATGGCGGCAGCCCCGAGCAACAGCTCGAAGTCGCCGCCGACGCGCTGCGCCTGCCGCCGTGGGACGCGAAGATCGAGAACCTGTCGGGCGGCGAAAAGCGCCGCGTCGCGCTGTGCAAGCTGCTGCTTCAGAAGCCCGACATGCTGCTGCTCGACGAACCGACCAACCACCTCGACGCTGAATCCGTCGAATGGCTCGAGCAGTTCCTCACGCGCTTCCCCGGCACCGTCGTCGCTGTCACCCACGATCGCTACTTCCTCGACAACGCCGCCGAGTGGATTCTCGAACTCGACCGCGGCCATGGCATTCCGTGGAAGGGCAACTACAGCAGCTGGCTCGACCAGAAGGAAGAGCGCCTGAAGCAGGAAGAAGCGAGCGAATCCGCGCGTCAAAAGGCGATCAAGAAGGAACTGGAGTGGGTGCGCCAGAACCCGAAGGGCCGTCAGGCGAAGTCCAAGGCGCGTATTGCCCGCTTCGAGGAACTGAATAGCCAGGAATACCAGAAGCGCAACGAAACGCAGGAAATCTTCATCCCTGTCGGCGACCGCCTCGGCAATGAAGTGATCGAGTTCAAGAACGTCAGCAAATCGTATGGCGACCGCCTGCTCATCGACGACCTCAGCCTGAAGATTCCGGCAGGCGCGATCGTCGGCATCATCGGCCCGAACGGCGCCGGCAAGTCGACCCTCTTCCGCATGCTGACGGGCAAGGAACAGCCGGATTCGGGCGAAATCGTCAAGGGCCCGACCGTCAAGCTGGCGTATGTCGATCAGAGCCGCGACGCGCTCGAAGGCGACAAAACCGTGTTCGAAGCGATCTCCGGCGGCGCGGACGTGCTGACGGTCGGCAAGTACGAAACGCCGTCGCGTGCATATATCGGCCGCTTCAACTTCAAGGGCGGCGACCAGCAGAAGATCGTCGGCAATCTGTCGGGCGGCGAACGCGGCCGTCTGCATCTGGCCAAGACGCTGATCGCGGGCGGCAACGTGCTGCTGCTGGACGAACCGTCGAACGACCTCGACGTCGAAACGCTGCGCGCGCTCGAAGACGCGCTGCTCGAATTCGCCGGCTCGGTCATGGTGATCTCGCACGATCGCTGGTTCCTCGACCGTATCGCGACGCACATCCTCGCGTTTGAAGGCGATTCGCAAGTCACGTTCTTCAACGGTAACTACCAGGAGTACGAAGCGGACAAACGCGCCCGTCTCGGCGAAGAAGCGGCGCGTCCGAAGCGTCTGCGCTACAAGCCGATCACCCGTTAAGCGTTGTTGTCGTGTCGTCCGCAGCCGGGCCGCTTGGCGCGGTTCGATGCGGACGGCATAAGAGTTGCTCCCGTCACTCGCAAGCCGCATTCGATCCAGGCAATTTCAGACGCAGGCACCCGCTGCCTGCGCCGCACGCCGAAGCGCGGCAAGATCCACCCTATGTAACCCGATAACCCGAACCACGGCCAGCGCACGGACGAGGAGGTGGCATGGCGATGTCGATGGGCAAGCGCGTGACGTTGGCCGTCGCAGGCGCGATCGTGCTGCTCGTCGTGATTGCGCTGGGCGGGTTGTATTTCGTGCAACACGAAGTGAAAGAGCGCGTCGCCGAAGCGCTCGCGCCGCTCGGCACGGCGGAAAGTATCGACGTCGGCTTTTCGGCGATCACGCTGCGCCACGTCCGGCTGACGGCGCCCAACGACTGGCCGACGCCCGACGCCTTCACCGCCGACGAAATCACGATGACACCCGACATTCGCGATCTGCTCGCGCATCGCGTGCATCTGCAAAGCGTCGTGGTGCGCGGCTTCACGCTGGCGCTAGTACGCACCGCTAGCGGCCGGCTGGAAATCCTGCCGAAGCTGCGTCAAACGGTGAGCCGTCCCGGCCAGCCGGCAAGCGAAGCGAGCGGCGCAGCGGAGGGCCGGCCCCCGCTACCCGCCGAGAAACTCATTGATCACATCGCGTTCGCGGACGGCCAGTTCGTCTTCTACGACGCGATGATCCGCAAGCCGCCCTACAAGGTGACGGTCAGTGACGCGAACGCGACTGTCGATCACATCCACCTGCCCGACCTCACCGAACCGACGAGTCTGTCCGTCAAAGGCTCGATCAAGGGGCCGACGCACACGGGCACGGTGACGTTCGACGGCTGGATGAAGATCGCCAGCAAGGACTCGCAGACGACCACGACGCTGCGCGGCGTCGATGTCGTGACGCTGGATCCGTATCTGCTGAAAAAGGCCGGCGCGAAAACTCAGGTGACGGGCGGCACACTCGACCTCAATCTGCAGTCGACGGTGACGAGCTATCACATTCACGCGCCGGGCACGGTCACGCTGCATCATCTGCAACTGGCCGCGACCGACGATCCGCTCGACACGTTCATGCAGATCCCGACGCGCGCCGCCGTCGCCGCGCTCAAACAACATGGCGACGACATCACGCTGCACTTCGTGATCGACGGCAATCTGCGCGATCCGAAGTTCAAGCTCAATGAAAGCGTGATGACCGAGTTGCGCGCGAACTTCGCGAAGGCGCTGGGCGTCAGCGCCGAAGGCGTCGCGAAGGGTGCGGGTGAAACGGTGAAAGGGCTTGGGAACGCGCTGAAGAATTTGTTGGGCCAATAAGGCCCGCACTAGCGCGGTCTTACACGGGAAGACCCAGTTCCCGGAGTTTCGCTTCGGTTCGCGCAGCGTCCGTGTGGTGCACGCCGTGCCAGCCAAGTTCCGTCGCAGCGGTGGCGTTCTTCAGGTTGTCGTCGATGAAAACGAGTTCGTGCGCTTCGATACCGGGCAGATGCGCGCGGATACGGCTCAGCATCTCCGCGAAGATCGCGGGATCGGGCTTGACCATCTTCACCCGACCCGACACGACGATGTCCTTGAAGCGCCGCAGCACGGGATAGTGCTCCCACGCATACGGGAAGGTCTCGTCCGACCAGTTCGTCAGACCGAAGAGCGGCACGTTCGCGGCTTCAAGCTTTTCCACCGTCGCGACGCCGTCGTCGAGTTCGCCCGCCACCATTTGATGCCAGCGCTCATAAAACGCGCGAATCAGCGCTTCGTGCTCGGGAAACTTCGCGACCAGTTCGGCCGTCCCTTCCGCGATCGGCTGGCCGCCGTCCTGACGGATCACCCAGTCCATCGTGCAGACGTTCGACAGGAACCATGCGCGCTCCGCGTCGTCGGGAATCAGCTCGCGATACAGATACTGCGGGCTCCAGTCGATCAACACGCCGCCGAAATCGAATACGACTGCCTTGATGGTCATGCGAACTCCGTTTGCAGAATGTCATCGAGAGGACGCACCTTGACGCGCTTGCCCGTCATCGACGAGTTCGCCCAGACGAAGTTCTGGTGCTCGACGATCTTGTCGGCAGCGAGGTGCGGCTTGTCTTGCGTGGTGTGCAGATCGGCGACGATCGTCGTGCGCAGGCCGAGCAGTTCGGCGCGGCGCGCCGTTGCGTTGACGCAGAACTCGGACGCGTAACCGCAGATCAGCACGCTGTCGATGTCCTGTTGTCGAAGCTGGTCGGCAAGCGGCGTCTCGTGGAACGAATCGCCGACCGTCTTGTGGATCGACGCATCCGTTTGCTCGCGAACGAGCGCGACGGGCAACTGCCAGGCGTCGCTGCCGCGCGCGAGCGGTCCGTTTGCGTCGCTCTCGTGCTGCACGAAGAAGACGGGCGCCTTCGCCTTGCGCGCCGCGGCCGTGAGCCGGTTGATGCCGCCGATGACTGCTTCGCCGCGATACGCGGGGGAAGGCCCGCTGAAGAACATCTGCTGTACGTCGATGACGATGACGGCAACACCGGACATGCGAGCCTCGCAATTCGTTGGTGATGGATGGAGCGAAACGGCGGCGTTAAACGGCCGAGCCGCCGTTTAGAAGCGACTCGTCAGCATAGCGGCGAATGGGATGCTGTGTAAAAACCCGCTGCGCGATCAACTCAGCTTGCTTTCGAGCGATCGCGCAGCGCAACGCTGCGCAGCGCGTCAGACCGGCTGCGTGCGCGTCTCGAGCCAGGCCTTCGCGTCGCCCGACACATGCGGCGACACGCGGGTGCGCACCATCTCGTGATATGCGTTGAGCCACGCGCGCTCGTCGTCGTTCAACAGGTTCAACGCGACGCAGCGCGTGTCGATCGGGCACAGCGTCAGCGTTTCGAATTCGAGGAAATCGCCGAACTCGGTCTTCCCGGCCGCGCGATTCAACACCAGATTCTCGATGCGGATGCCCCACTTGCCCGGACGATAGATGCCCGGCTCGATCGACGTGATCATCCCCTCTTCCATTGCCGTCCAGGCTTCGGCGGGCGCGTAGTGCGAAATCACCTGCGGGCCTTCGTGGACGTTCAGGAAGTAGCCGACGCCGTGGCCCGTGCCGTGCCCGTAGTCCGCGCCCGCTTCCCAGATCGGTGCGCGCGCGATCGCGTCGAGCATCGGCGAACGGATGCCGCGCGGAAACTTCGCGCGCGACAACGCCATCGTGCCCTTCAGCACCGTGGTGAAGTCGCGCCGATGTTCGTCGTTGATCGTACCGATGGGCACGACGCGCGTGATGTCCGTCGTGCCGCTCAGATACTGGCCACCCGAGTCGATCAGCAGCAGGCCGTTGCCTTCGATCGTCGAATGCGACGCGGGTGTCGCACGGTAATGCGGCATTGCGCCGTTCGCATTGAAGCCGGCGATGGTCGCGAAGCTCAGCGTGACAAAGCCCGGCCGACGCGCGCGCGCCGCCGTGAGCTTTTCGTCGATGGTCAGTTCGGTGATTTTTTCACGGCCCAGCGCACCTTCGAACCACGCGAAAAATTCGGCGAGCGCCGCGCCGTCCTGCTCCATCGTCGCGCGCACGTGTTCGGTTTCGGCTTCCGTCTTGCGCGACTTGAAGAACGTGGACGGATTCACCGCCTCGACGATCGCCACCGAAGCGGGCACCGACTGCAGCAAGCCGTAGGTGATGCGGCGCGGGTCGATCAGCAGCGTCTGCCCGTTCGGCAGCGCAGCGAGCGCGTCGGCCGCCTTCGCGTACGCCTCGACGCGAATGCCGTCGCGGGCGAGCGATTCGGCCAGCTCAGCCGGCACCTTGCCGTCCACGACGAACAGCGACGCGCGCTCCAGCCCGATCAGCGCGTGCGCGACGAACACCGGGTTGTAGTTCACGTCCGCGCCGCGCAGATTCAGCAGCCAGGCGAGATCGTCGAGCGTGGAGATGAAGTGCCACTGCGCACCCTTCTCCTGCATCGCGCGGCGAATCTGGTCCAGCTTCTGCGCGCGCGAGACGCTCGCATGCGGCGCGACGTGCTCATAGACGGCGCCCGTCGGCAGCGACGGACGCTGCGGCCAGACGGTGTCGAGCAGATCGAGGTCCGTGCGCAGGTTGACGCCGCGAGCCTTCAGCGCATCGGTCAGCGCGCGCGCTGCCGCCACGCCCAGCACCGCGCCGTCGACACCGACCGTCGCGCCCGCCGGCACGTTCTGCGCGAGCCAGTCGATGTGCGGCGCGCTTTGCTGCCCGCCGAACATCTTCATCAGCTGGATGCCCGTGGCCGCCAGTTGTGCCTCGGCCTGTACCCAATAGCGGCTGTCGACCCACAGTCCGGCGAAATCCGCCGTCACGACCAGCGTGCCGACCGAGCCGGTGAAGCCCGACAGCCATTCGCGGCCTTGCCAGCGTCCGGGCAGATATTCGGAAAGATGCGGGTCCGCTGATGGCACGAGCCAGGCGGCGAGCCCTGCCTGCTTCATGGCGCTGCGCAGTTGCGCAATGCGCTCGGGGATCGAGGCGGTTTCGGGGAGTCGTACGTTCATCGGTTTCACCTGCAAGAATTCATCGACGGGAGAACAAGCCGACCGTCACGGCAACAGCAACCAGAGCAATAGCGGTGCAGACGGGCCACTCGAGCGTGTCGCCGTCGTGGAAAAGCTGGGTGACGTTGCCAGCCATGTGCGCGAGGACGGCACCCGCCACGCCGATCAGCATCGCCATCCACAGCACGACGTGGCTCGCGCGCCGCAGCGGATGTAGCCACCAGCTGGCCGCGCCGACGACGGCGCCAAGAATGATCAGTCCGGGCCAGCCCATTAGCGTCGCCCGCCCATCAAATTAAGACTGTTCTGATAGGCGGCTGTTTTATCGATGGCTAGCATTTTTTCTCTTTCACTAGAAGGTCCGCGCGGCTTTCTGCGTAGCGGTTGAGTTTAGGGGCCGGGGTTAGGTTAAGCAAGCTGAAAGCCTCCCGTGCCAGATCGCTGCGCCCACCCACCGTCCATGCGAATTGCCCTTATTGAGCCTGACCTCCGGCATGCGGAAATCGTCGGCCGGCTACTGCTTGCCGGGGGGCATGCCTGTCATCACTTCCCGTCCAGCGCGCCTTTTCTGGCGGGCGCCGCAAGCGAATTCTTCGATCTCCTCGTCACCGACGCGTATTGCGGCGACGCCGCCGCGGAAGACGTGATCGTGCGGGTGCGCCAGGTTCTGCCGGGCCTGCCCGTCATCGCCATGATGACCACGCCGCGCGAAAGCGAACTGGTCGCCATGCTGCAATCAGGTGCCGACGACTGTCTGTCGAAACCCGTGCGCGGTCCCGAAATGCTGGCCCGCATCGACGCGCTGATGCGCCGCGCCGGTATTCGCCGCCCGCGCAACCGCGTGCGCGAAATGTTCGGCGAATATGCGTTCGACGCCGGCCGCTCCATTGTCAGCTTTCGGGGACAGAGCGTTACGCTGACGCCGAAAGAACTGCAGTTCGCCCTGTTGCTGTTTACCAATATGTCGCGGCCGGTGTCGCGCGCGCACATCCTCGAGACCGTCTGGTCGCGCCGCCGCGACGTAAAGTCGCGCACGCTCGACACGCACGCGTCGCGCATCCGCACCAAGCTCGAACTTCGCCCGGAATTCGGCTATACGCTTACGCCGCTGTACGGTTACGGCTACCGTCTGGACCAGATTCCCGTCGAAAACACGGATAGCGCGGATAAACCCGCGCCGACTGAAAGAATCGCGGAAACGCTATAATATTGGGCCTAACCATAGCCCCAATACCGTGCCCAAAAAGCCGTAGCGTCCCCGTGCAACTGTTAACGATCGGAATCAACCACCACACCGCGCCCGTCGCCTTGCGCGAACGCGTGGCGTTTCCGGTCGACCAGATCAAGCCGGCGCTGTCGACGTTCAAGGACATCTTTCTCGGCCGCACGGCCCGCACGGCGCCGGAAGCAGCCATTCTGTCCACCTGCAACCGCACTGAGCTCTACTGCGCCACCGACGACCAAGCCGCCCGCGAGGCCGCCACCCACTGGCTGTCGAAGTACCACAACATCGCCATCGACGAACTCGCGCCGCACGTGTATGCGCTGCCGCAGTCGGAAGCCGTGCGCCACGCGTTTCGCGTCGCGTCGGGGCTGGATTCGATGGTGCTGGGTGAGACGCAGATCGTCGGCCAGATGAAGGATGCAGTGCGCACGGCGTCGGAAGCCGGCGCGCTCGGCACGTATCTGAACCAGTTGTTCCAGCGCACCTTTGCCGTCGCGAAAGAGGTGCGGACGACGACTGAAATCGGGGCGCAATCGGTTTCGATGGCCGCCGCTGCAGTGCGCCTCGCACAGCGCATTTTTGACAAGGTGTCGAATCAACGCGTGCTGTTCATCGGCGCGGGTGAAATGATCGAGCTTTGCGCAACGCACTTTGCCGCGCAACAGCCGCGCGAGCTGGTCGTCGCGAACCGCACCGCCGAGCGCGGCCAGCGTCTTGCAGACCGCTTCAATGGCCGGTCGATTCCACTGTCGGAATTGCCCACGCGCATGCACGAGTTCGACATCATCGTGTCGTGCACGGCGTCGACGCTGCCCATCATCGGTCTTGGCGCCGTCGAGCGCGCGGTAAAGGCGCGGCGTCACCGCCCCATTTTCATGGTCGATCTCGCCGTGCCGCGCGACATCGAGCCGGAAGTCGGCAAGCTCGAAGACGTGTTCCTGTATACCGTCGACGACCTCGGCGCGATCGTCCGTGAAGGCAATGCGTCGCGGCAAGCCGCTGTCGCGCAGGCCGAGACGATCATCGAAACGCGCGTGCAGAATTTCATGCAGTGGCTCGACGCGCGCAGCATCGTGCCCGTCATCCGTCACATGCACACGCAGGCCGACGCGCTGCGCCGCGCCGAAGTCGAAAAGGCGCAAAAGCTGCTCGCACGCGGCGACGACCCGGCTGCCGTGCTCGAAGCGCTGTCGCAGGCGCTCACCAACAAGCTCATCCACGGTCCCACGCACGCGCTCAACCGCGCAAGCAGCGAGGAACGCGATTCGCTCATCGAACTGATGAGCGGCTTCTACAAGCACGCTCACTCTTCTTCCGAGCGTTAGCGGCGCTACACGCCGCGGCATCGCGCAGGTTGCCGACCAGGCCCGCGTGGTGCTTCATCTCATTGTCCTGGGCTTTCGTCCCGGGTTATCGTCCCGAATTCCCGAATCCAGCCGTTCTTCCCGGAGCCCGCTCCGACCGACCGCCCAATGAAAACGAGCATGCAAGCCAAGCTCGACCAGCTCACCACCCGGCTGGCCGAACTGAACGACCTGTTGAGCCGCGCAGACGTCACGTCGAACATCGACCAGTACCGCAAGCTCACGCGCGAACACGCGGAACTGCAGCCCGTCGTCGAGCAGTACGGTCTCTGGCGCCAGTCGATGAACGACGCGGCCACCGCGCAGGAACTGCTGTCGGACGCATCGATGAAAGACTTCGCCGAAGAGGAAATCCGCTCGGCGCGCGATCAGATGGAAAAGCTCGAAGGCGAGTTGCAGAAGATGCTGCTGCCGAAAGACCCGAACGACGAGCGCAACATCTTCCTCGAAATCCGCGCGGGCACGGGCGGCGACGAATCGGCGCTGTTCGCGGGCGACCTGCTGCGCATGTATCTGCGCTACGCGGAACGCAACCGCTGGCAGGTCGAGATGATGTCGGCGAGCGAATCGGATCTGGGCGGCTACAAGGAAGTGATCGTGCGGATTGCGGGCGACGCCGCGTATTCGAAGCTCAAGTTCGAATCGGGCGGTCATCGCGTGCAGCGCGTGCCGGCGACGGAAACGCAAGGCCGCATCCATACGTCGGCGTGCACGGTCGCGGTGATGCCGGAAGCGGATGAAATCGGCGAAGTCGAAATCAATCCCGCTGACCTGCGCATCGACACGTTCCGCGCGTCCGGCGCGGGCGGCCAGCACATCAACAAGACTGATTCCGCGGTGCGTGTGACGCACTTGCCGACGGGCATCGTCGTCGAATGTCAGGACGACCGCTCGCAGCACAAGAACAAGGACCGTGCGCTGAAGGTGCTCGCGGCGCGCATCAAGGACAAGCAGTACCACGAGCAGCATGCAAAGGAAGCCGCGACGCGCAAGAGCCTGATCGGCTCGGGCGACCGCTCGGAGCGCATTCGCACGTACAACTTCCCGCAAGGCCGTCTCACCGATCACCGGATCAACCTGACGCTGTATCGCCTCGAATCGATCATGGAAGGCGATCTCGACGAGCTGATCGCGGCGCTCGTGTCCGAGCATCAGGCGGAACTGCTCGCATCGCTTGGCGACGCGGACTGAGCGGCGCGCATGAATACCGTCGATACCGTCACCACGTTGCTGCGCGCCTCGCCGCTGCCCGCGCTGGAAGCGCGCATTCTGCTCGGCCATGCGTTGGGCTGGCGTCGCACGGAACTGATTACACGCGCCGACGAGGCACTCGACGCCGCCAGGGTAACGGCCTTTCGTGAGCTGGAAGCACGACGCGTGACGGGCGAACCGATCGCGCAACTGATCGGCTCGCGAGAATTCTTCGGGCTCGATTTCCACGTCACGCGCGACGTGCTGATTCCTCGCCCCGAAACCGAACTGCTCGTCGAAACAGCCGTGCAGGCGCTCGAAGGCCGCGCCGCACGCTCGCGCGTGCTCGATCTCGGCACGGGCACGGGGGCGATTGCTGTGTCGATTGCGTGGTCGCGGCCAGACGCGCGCGTCTGGGCAGTCGACCGCTCAACGGAAGCGCTGGAGGTCGCGCGACATAACGCCGTCAAGCTTCTCGAACCGAAACGTCCCGGCGGCGACCTGCAATTCGCGCAAAGCGACTGGTACGCCGCGCTCGACGCTACGCTCACCTTCGACGTGATCGTCAGCAACCCGCCGTATATCGCGAGTGGCGATCCGCATCTGTCGCAAGGCGATCTGCGTTTCGAACCGCGCGGCGCGCTCACCGACGAAGCCGACGGCCTCTCGGCGATCCGCGCGATCGTCGCCGGCGCGCCGACGCGGCTCGTGCCGAATGGCGAGCTATGGATGGAGCACGGCTACGATCAGGCCGAAGCCGTCCGCGCGATCCTCACGGCGCAAGGCTTTGCCGACGTGCGCTCGGAATGCGATCTGGCGGATATCGAACGCATCAGCGGCGGTCGTTGGCCGGGCTGATACGCAGTAGTGGCGGCGCGCTGAGATGGCGCCTAGGCGCACCGATCCAGCCGCCGGTCGCTATCAGAGAAATCCGCTATCATTTCACTCTACCTCTTATACACACCGGAACCGCAAGGTCAGTCATGGACACGCAACAACGCATCAAGCAAATCGTCGACGAAAACCCCGTCGTGCTCTTCATGAAAGGCAACGCGCAATTCCCGATGTGCGGCTTTTCGGGCCGCGCGGTGCAGATCCTGAAGGCATGCGGCGTCGATCAGTTCAAGACGGTCAACGTCCTCGAAGACGACGAAGTGCGCCAGGGCATCAAGGAATTCTCGAACTGGCCGACCATCCCGCAGCTGTACGTCAACGGTGAATTCGTCGGCGGCTCGGACATCATGATGGAGATGTATCAGTCGGGCGAACTGCAGCAACTCTTCGCTGCGGCCTGAGCCACGCAACTGAGCCACGAGAGACGGCGCCGCACGTCATGGAAACACGCGCCGCGGCGCCTCGCCGTCTCATCGTCGCCATTACGGGAGCAACGGGCGCCATTTATGGCATCCGGCTGCTCCAGACGCTGCGCAACCTGGGCGGCGTCGAAAGTCATCTGCTGATTTCCAGCGCCGGATGGCTCAATATCCAGCACGAACTCCAACTGTCGCGTGACGATGTGCATTCGCTCGCGGATGTCGTTCATTCCGTGCGCGATGTCGGCGCGAGCATCGCGTCAGGCTCGTTTTCGACAGACGGCATGATCATTGCGCCGTGCTCGATGAAAACGCTGGCAAGTGTCGCGCACGGCCTTTCCGACAATCTGATCACGCGCGCCGCCGATGTCACGCTGAAGGAACGTCGACGGCTCGTGCTGATGGTGCGCGAAACGCCGTTCAATCTCGCGCATCTGCGCAACATGACGGCCGTCACCGAAATGGGCGGCGTGATTTTTCCGCCGCTGCCCGCTTTCTACAATCGGCCGGAGTCGATCGATCAGATGGTCGACGATACGGTCGCCCGCGTGCTCGACCTGTTCGCGCTGGGTCCGGCGCTCGCGCCCGCGTGGCAAGGGTTGAATAGTCCGTCGCAGTGAGGCGCGCCGCCAGCGCGTTGAATTCACAACTGCCGCGATACAATCAAATACCCGTTTCACCGTTTATCAAATGACAGTGTGGCCTTATATTGGCTCCAACGAAACTTTTCTGGCCCTCAACCGGCCCGCACTGCCATGACCCGCTTGCCGTCCCTCTTCCTGTCGCACGGCGCGCCGACGCTGCCGATCGACCCTTCTATGCCGCGCGCGGAGTTCGCGTCCCTGTCTGCAGAAGTGCCGCGCCCGAATGCGATCCTGATGCTGTCCGCTCATTGGATGACGCAGCAACCCGCGGCGAGTACGTCCGACGCGCCCGAGACGATTCACGACTTCTACGGCTTCCCGCGTCAGTTGTACGAGATTCAGTACCCGGCGCCGGGCGCACCCGATATCGCGCGTCGCGCTGCCGCGCTGCTCGGCGAACAGGGCATTCCGACCGCGACGCAACCGCATGGTCTCGACCACGGTGCATGGGTGCCGATGCTGCTGATGTTCCCGCATGCCGACGTCCCCATCGCGCAACTGTCGATCCAGCCGAGGCTCGATCCCGCGCATCACTTCCGCGTCGGACGCGCGCTGCGCCCGTTGCAGGACGAGGGCGTGATGATCGTCGGTTCGGGGCAGATCACGCACAATCTGCGCGAAGCGGATTTCTCGGCTCGGCCGGAAGACGCCGATCCGCGCGTGACGGAATTCACCGACTGGTTCGAAGCGCGCCTCGCCGACCGCGATATCGATGCGTTGCTCGATTACCGGCGTCAGGCGCCGCACGCCGCGTTCATGCATCCAACCGACGAACATCTGCTGCCCGTGTTCGCCGCGCTGGGCGCAGCGCCCGATGACTACACACTCGGCATTCAGTCGCTCGGGACGTTCCAGCGCTCGCTGGCGATGACGAACTACGTGTTCGGCAACTCGTAAGCGTTCTCCGCCGCGCGTTGCACATAAAAAAGCCCGCCAGAATCTGGCGGGCTTTTTTCATCAGGCAGGCGATCGATCGCTCTGGATCAGGCGCCGATCCCTTCGAGAATCTCGTCGTGCGATTCACGCTCGTTCAGATACTCGGTGCGATAGCCCGTGTGCACGCCCCAGTAATAGAAGATCAGCGAGAACGCGATCACCACCAGCATGTCCCAGCCGTACGGCAACACACCCATACCGCCGAACTGCTTGCTGCCGATCAGCGACAGGATCGCCATCACGGGCAGATACGCGACCAGCCACCAGGCCGCCTTCAGATCCTGGTTGAAGCCGCCGAAGCCCGACTTCGCCTGAAAGTAGAAGAACACGGGGAGCGCGACGATCATCAGCAGAATGATTTCGCCCGTCAGCGGCCACTTTGCCCAGTAAAGGATCAGCGACGCGCACACGAATGCGAACGGCGCGATCACGCTCATGCCGCGAATGTGCAGCGGACGCTCGAGGTCCGTCGCCGCGCGGCGCAGCGCCATCAGGCTGATCGGGCCCGTCAGGTACGAGATCACCGTCGCCACCGAAATCACGGCCGCCAGCGAACTCCAGCCGCGGAAGAAGAACAGGAAGATGAACGATACAAACAGGTTGAACCACATCGCCGGACGCGGCACGCCGTACAGCGGATGCACGGTGCCGAACATCTTCGGCATCGTGTTGTTGCGCTCCATCGCGTAGATCATGCGCGTCGTGGTCGCCATATAGGTCGTGCCCGTGCCGCTCGGGCTCACGAACGCGTCGACGTACAGCAGAATCGCCAGCCAGTTCAGGTTCAGCGCGATTGCCAGTTCGGCGAACGGCGACTTGAAGTTGAACTGGTTCCAGCCCTTCACCACGTCGGCCGGATTCACCGCGCCGATGTACGCGACCTGCAGCAGCACGTAGATCACCAGCGCCAGCAGGATCGAGCCGATCACCGCAAACGGCACGCTCTTCGCCGGATTGCGCGCTTCCCCCGCGAGGTTGATCGGGCTCTGGAAGCCGTTGAACGCGAACACGATGCCGCTCGTCGCCACCGCCGTCAGCACCGCCGACCAGCCGTACGGTGCGAATACGCCCGTGCCGCCGAGAGTTTCACCGAGGTTTTCCTTGTGGAAGCCGCTCATCATCAGGCCGAGAATCGTGAGGCCCGGGATGATGAACTTGAAGATCGTGATGGTCGTGTTCGCGCGCGCGAACACCTTCACGCCCCAGTAGTTCAGCAGGAAGTAGATGACCACCAGCACGGCCGAAAGCAGAAGCCCGGGCGTCGTCAGTTCGCTGTTGATAAAGAGGTGATGCGCCCATTCGTACGGCCACGTGCTCATATACTGAATCGACGCTTCAGCCTCGATCGGAATCACCGAGACAATCGCGATCCAGTTGGCCCACGCGCTGATAAAGCCGACCAGTGCGCCATGCGAGTAGCGCGCGTAACGCACCATGCCGCCGGACTCGGGGAACATCGCGCCGAGTTCGGCATAGGTCAGCGCGATTGCGAGAATCACCACCGCACCGATCACCCACGCGCACAGCGCCGCAGGACCCGCGATCTTGGCCGCCTTCCAGGCGCCGAACAGCCAGCCGGACCCGATAATCGAACCGAGTCCCGTCAGCATCAGCGCGAATGGGCCGATGTGCCGTTGAATAGAACTTTTCACGTCTTCTCCTATATCTGAAAGCACGCCGCTGCCGTGGCCGTTAGACACGGCTGGAAGTCATAGGAAAGACTAGGGCATGCGGCGCGCGGTCGCGAGTGCGATTGCGAGAATTCCGTAACAGGTGCAACCGGTCGCGCGCGGGGCGTAGTTTAACGGTTGCACCACGCGATTGCAGTCAAAATACGTTTGAGCCCTACAAAAAAACCGGGAAAATAGCAAGCTTTGTAAGCAATTTAGTACCTAATATCCCCGATCTATATGAGGATTTAAAGATTACGGTTGACCTTCTCTCGAAATGCCCGTATAAAGGACGGGCAGGATTTCAAGCGGCGAGTGAATTGGTTCTTTCGTAGTTCGCCCATCAACGGTACTCCGGTTGGTCCTATTACCCTTCCTTGATTTTCATGCACCCTCGGGCTTCGGCCTTATTTACCATTTTTAGGAAACAGTAATATGGAAACCGGTACCGTCAAGTGGTTCAATGACGCAAAGGGCTTTGGCTTTATCACGCCGGACGCTGGCGGCGAAGATCTGTTCGCGCATTTCTCGGAAATCCGCGTAGAAGGCTTCAAGACGCTGCAGGAAAACCAAAAGGTTACCTACGACGTCAAGACGGGCCCGAAGGGCAAGCAGGCCGCTAACATCAAGCCGGTCTAAGCTTAGCTTCCTTCCGGAACGCACAAAAACCCCGCCTAGGCGGGGTTTTTTGTTTTCTGCGTTTCTTTTCCGCGTTAATCGGGATTTCGGCGGGAAATCCGAAACCTTTACCGGAATACGCGCTGCGCGTGAATGCCCAAGCCGGTTGCAACACTGGCAAGCCGGTCGCCGAACACGGGGCGCGCATCGGGAAACGCCGCAGCCAGCGCGCCCGACAAGAACGCCAGTCCCGTCGATCCACCCGTGAAGTACAACGCATCGACATCGCGCGGTGCGACGCCCGCCCGCTGCACGGTTTCGCGCGCGGCCTCGACGATGCGCAAGGTCTCGTCCTTGCCCGCCGCAATCAGTTGCGCTTCGTCGAACGCGAGGCGCAAATCCTCTTCGACGATTTCCAGATCGATCAGCGTCTCGCCACCCGCCGCGACGCCGATCTTCGCTTCTTCCGCATGCGCCGCGAGCGCATGGCCGTAACGCTGCTCGACGACGCGCATCAGCCGGTCGTGATGCCGCGTGTCCGAATAAAGATGCCGCATCAAGCTGAGCTCGGATACGCGCTTCGGCGTGTAGATCGTGTTGATCAGATGCCAGGTGGCGAGGTCGAAGTAAATGCGGTTCGGCACCTCGCGTCCTTCCGGATCGAGCGATTGATAGCCGAGTTCGCGCAGGATCGTCGCCAGTTCGACGCGCCGGTCGAAGTCCGTTCCAGCAACATGCACGCCGTGATGCGCCAGCACATCGTCCTTGCGATCGATACGCTTCATCCGCTCCGGCCCAACTCGCACCAGCGAGAAGTCCGACGTACCGCCGCCGATATCCGCCACCAGCACCAGCCCTTCCTGCGTCAGATGCGCTTCGTAATCGAAGGCGGCCGCGATCGGCTCGTACTGGAAGTGAATCTCGCTGAGACCAACCGAGCGCGCCGCCGCTTCGAGCTGCTGCTGCGCGAGCTGATCGGCGCGCGGATCGTCGTCGACGAAAAACACCGGGCGCCCGAGCACCGCGCGACTGATCGACGAGCCCGCCGTCTGTTCCGCGCAGCGCTTCAGATGCGTGACGAAGACCGCGATCACGTCGGTGTATTTGATCGCGGAGCCGTCGCCGAGGTCGGTTGTGTTTTCCGCGAGCGCCGAGCCGAGAATGCTCTTCATCGAGCGCATCAGGCGGCCGTCGAAGCCGTCGACATACGCTTCGAGCGCCGCGCGGCCGTACTCGCGCCGGTTTTCGTCGGTGTTGAAGAAGACGGCCGTAGGCAGCGTCGTGTAGGCGCCTTCGACAGGCGCCAGCTTCAGCGTCGCCTGCCCGCCGCCCGGCGAACCGCCGACGGGAACAGCAACTGCCGAATTCGACGTGCCGAAGTCAATCGCGCAATAGGTCATGGCAGGATTCGCCGCTCACGCAGGCGCGCACAGAAAAAGGACGGGCTTTGTAACATGAAAGCTGTGACACCATCAACCGGCAGTGCGGGGTCCGCGCTGCCGCGATGGGGAATGCAGATTGCTTCATCGAAAAGTCGCGCCGGGCTCGAATGAATCCGACAGGATACGCTGTTCGACGGCCCGCTTACAGAATCCTCATAATTCTCTCGCGCTCATTGGCTCGATCATTGGCTCGCTGATTCAGGAGACTCGATGCAGGAACCTTCCACCGCCACGGTTCGCACCGACTCGGCCAGCATCGTCGAAACCGATCTGCCTTCACGGCTCGACCGCTTGCCATGGGGCCGCTTTCATTCGCTGATCGTCGTCGCGCTCGGCGTGACGTGGCTGCTCGACGGGCTGGAGGTGACGCTCGCGGGGTCCGTTGCGAGCGCGTTGAAATCGAGCGCAGTGCTGCGCTTCTCGAACGCGGACGTGGGGCTGGCGGGCAGCGCGTATATCGCCGGCGCGGTGCTGGGCGCGCTCGGCTTCGGCTGGCTGACCGACCGGCTCGGCCGACGCAAGCTGTTCTTCATCACGCTCGCGCTGTATCTCGCGGCGACGGCGGCGACCGCCTTTTCATGGAACCTGACGAGTTTTCTGGTGTTTCGCTTCCTGACGGGCGCGGGCATCGGCGGGGAGTACACGGCGATCAATTCGACGATCCAGGAATTCACGCCCGCCCGCGTACGTGGTCATACCGACCTCGCGATCAACGGCACGTTCTGGATCGGCGCGGCACTGGGTGCGGTCGGTTCGCTGGTCATGCTCGACCCGCATCTGCTGCCGGGTGACTGGGGGTGGCGCGCGTGCTTCTTCATCGGCGCCGCGCTCGCACTGGCGATCCTGCCGATGCGTGTCTGGATACCCGAAAGCCCGCGCTGGCTGCTCACGCACGGCGAGGAGAAACAAGCGCGAGAGATCGTCGAAGGGATCGAGGCGCGCTTTCGCGCCGACAATCACACGCTCGCCGACGACACCCTCACACGCCTGCGCCTGCGCGCCCGCGAGCACACGACGCTACGTGAAGTCTTCCACACGCTGTTCATGGTGCATCGGCGTCGGGCGCTGGTCGGGCTGTCGCTGATGACGGCGCAGGCGTTCTTCTACAACGCGATCTTCTTCACCTACGCGCTCGTGTTGACCGATTTCTATCATGTGCCGGGCGACCATATCGGCTGGTACATCCTGCCATTCGCGCTGGGCAATTTCGCCGGGCCGCTGCTGATCGGCAGACTGTTCGACGTGATCGGCCGCCGCAAAATGATCGCCGCGACCTACGCGATCTCGGCGCTGCTGCTGACCGTGAGCGGCTACCTGTTCGAACAGGAGTTGCTCACCGTGACGACTCAGACAATCGCGTGGATGGTGATTTTCTTCTTCGCGTCGGCGGCAGCGAGTTCGGCGTATCTGACCGTCAGCGAATCGTTTCCGCTTGAAATTCGCGCGCTCGCAATTGCGGTGTTCTACGCCTTCGGCACGGCGCTCGGCGGCATCGCGGGGCCGGCGTTTTTCGGCCGGCTGATCGACACGCAGCAGCGCAGTGAGGTGTTTTCGGGGTATCTGGTTGGCTCGGCACTGATGCTGGCCGCCGCTGTGATTGCGGGGATCTGGGGCGTCGACGCGGAACGGCGGTCGCTGGAAACCGTCGCCGCGCCGCTTTCCGCGATCGACGACGATTGAGGCGAATAAACACACGCGATAGCCGCGCAATGAAAAACGCGGCCGTCGGCCGCGTTCCGTGTCGAACCATTCGAGTGCTGGCAAAAACTCAGAACGCCTTGTTCCATCCGCCCGCAAAAGCAATATCGCCGAGCGGCACACGCGTGCGCGCCGCCTTTTCCCGCTCGCGCAACACGGGGTCGAGTTTGTCGACGTCGCCAAAGTGGCCGAGCGAAATCATCGCAATGACCTCGATGTCGTCGGGCACCGCGAACGCCTTGCGGAATGCATTGACGTCGAAGCCGCTCATCTGATGCGCGGCGAGGCCGAGCGCGTGCGCCTGCAACACCAGCGACAACGCCGCCGCGCCTGCATCGTACGGCGCGCAGCGATTGATTTCGCCCTTCGCGGTCAGCGTGTGCGCCGTCACGCAAATCAGCACCGGCGCCTTCGAATTCCAGCCCTGATTGAACGGCACGAGGGTGTCGAACGCCCTCTTGAACGAGACTTCGTCCGCCGTACGGTCGAACACCACGAAGCGCCAGGGCTGCAGGTTGTACGACGAAGGCGCCCAGCGCGCCGCCTCGAGCACGGTGCGCAGTTGCTCGCGGCTCACGGGCTCGCTCGAATACGCGCGCGGGCTCCAACGGCCGGCGATCAGTTCATGAATGGGAACGTCGGTACGTGCGGGTTTGGTGGTCATGCGCATTTCTCGGTCGAAATTCATGATCGGCGGGCAGCGGCCCGAGGGCCCACTAGCATAACCCGAGCCGTCCGGTTCGCGCCTTGCTGGTCGCGCAGATTTAGAACGCGAGAGCGCATAAGAAAAGCGCGTCGAGGCCCTTCGACCCCGACGCACTTGTTCGCCCTGAAACAGGCTACGGCGTCAAACGGCCTGCGCCGCGACGCTCCGCTCGGTACGGTTGATCCGCAGCACGATGATCGACGCGACAAGACACAGTCCGCCCGAAATCATCGACGCGACCGTGTACGTGCCAAGGCTCGCGCGCAGCATACCCGCGCCGAGCGCCGCGAATGCCGCACCCAGCTGATGGCCCGCCACCACCCAGCCGAACACGACGGGGGCCGAATCCTTGCCGTAGACATCGGTGGCAAGGCGAACCGTCGGCGGCACGGTCGCGATCCAGTCGAGACCGTAGAACACTGCGAACAGCGGCAGGCCGAAGAAGTCGATGCCGAACGCGTGCGGCAGATACATCAGCGACAGGCCGCGCAGCCCGTAGTACCAGAACAGCAGCACCCGCGCGTTGAAGCGGTCGGACAGCCAGCCCGACAGCGTCGTGCCGAACAGATCGAAGATGCCCATGGCCGCGAGCAGCGACGCACCCTGCACTTCCGTCATCCCGTAGTCGCCGCACATGGCGATCAAATGCGTGCCGACGTAGCCGTTCGTGCTCGCGCCGCAAATGAAGAAGCTGAAGAACAGCAGCCAGAAGTCGCGCGTCTTGCTCGCCATTGCCAGCGTGCCGAACGCGATCGCGAGCGGGTTCTGCTTGCTGATGTCGGATTTGATGGGCGAGTCAGCGGGTTCGCCGACCGGACGTAGCGCCATGTCGGCGGGACGCTCCGGCAGCAGGAACGCCACCAGCGGCAGCACGAGCGCCGCCGCGATTGCGACCGTCCACACGACGGGCCGCCAGCCATGATGCTGCGCGATCGCTGCGAGCAGCGGCAGAAACACCAGTTGGCCCGTCGCCGAACTGGCGGTGAGAATGCCCATCACGAGACCGCGATGCGTGCTGAACCAGCGGTTCACCACCGTCGCCGATAGCGTCAGCGCCGCCACGCCCGTCGCGCCGCCAACCATCACGCCCCAGACGAGAATCATCTGCCACGGGTGCGTCATCAGCGATGACAGGCCGACGCCCGCCGCCATCGTGCCGAGCGCCGTCAGAATGGTCGGACGAACGCCGAAACGTTGCATCGCCGCCGCCGCAAACGGCCCCATCAGGCCATACAGCGCGATGTTCACGGAAATGGCCAGCGAGATCGTCGCGCGGCTCCAGCCAAAGTCATGTTCGAGCGGCACCATCATCACGCTCGGCGTCGCACGCGTGCCGGCCGCTGCGAGCAGCACCAGAAACACCACCGCCACGGCCAGCCAGCCGTAGTGGAAACGCCCACCAATTATTCTTGCTGCCCAGTTCATCGGTTCTCCAAGGTTTCCGTCACGGCTCACGGTGCTGCGATGCCAGCCGCATCTGATTTTTACCGCTTTCGTAAAGGAGTTGTGACTGACCTGTCACAATCGGTGTTGCGATCTTAGTTACCGGTCGGTAACATGTCAAGGCGTCGACTCAAGGACCACAACACCATCATGGCTAATTCCGACAGCGCCAAACGCGTGCCGAGCCGTCGTTCGCAAACGGCCGGTTCCGAAGCACAGCAGCATCTACTGCGCGCCGCCGCCGATCTCTTCTACAGGGAAGGCGTGCGCGCAGTGGGCGTCGATGCCGTCGTCGAGCGGGCGGGCGTCAACAAGATGAGCCTGTACCGCCAGTTCTCTTCGAAAGACGATCTGGTGGTGGCGTACCTGGAACAGTCGGACGAGCAGTTCTTCAGACGTTTCGACGAAAGCCTGGCCAAGCATCTGGGCGAGCCGCGGAAACAGATCACCCAATATGTCGAGGATCTGGCGGGGCGCGCGTCGAAGGAAGACTATCGCGGCTGTCCGTTCGTCAATGTGTCGACGGAATTTCCGGACCCGGCGCATCCGGCGCGACTCTGCGTGCTGAACAACAAGACGAAGCTGATGGAGCGGCTCATCGCGCTTTGCACGGAAGCAGGCGCGCGCGATCCGGGTGAGCTTGCGAACGCGCTCGCGTTGCTGATCGAAGGGATCTACGCGTCGAGCCAGACGTACGGTCCCGGCTGCGGACCGATCGCTGTCGCACCGCGAGTGGCGGAGCAACTGGTCGCGCTGGCGTGCGGCGAGGCGCCTGTAAAATAGCGGTTTTGCTTTCCCCGCCTGCGCGCCATGTCGTCAACGTCACCCCAATCGCACGAAGCCATCCTCGACGCCACGCGCCACTGGCTGACGCGAGCCGTGATCGGGCTGAACCTGTGCCCATTTGCGAAAGCGGTGCACGTGAAGAACCAGATTCGCTACACGATCAGCGAAGCGAACGACATGGAAGGCGTGCTGACCGATCTGGAGACAGAGCTGCGCACGTTGGTGGATGCCGATCCCGCCGCCATCGACACGACACTGCTCATCATTCCGCACGCGCTCGGCGATTTTCTTGAATACAACGACTGCCTGTTCTTCGCGGACCGGATGCTCAAGCAACTGCGCCTCGAAGGCACGCTGCAGATCGCGAGCTTTCACCCTCAGTATCAATTCGAAGACAGCGGCCCGGACGATATCGAGAACTACACGAACCGCGCGCCCTACCCGATTTTTCATTTGCTGCGGGAAGCGAGCATCGACCGCGCGGTCGAAGCCTTTCCGGATGCCGCCGATATCTACGAGCGCAACATGGAAACGCTGCGCCGACTCGGCCCGGAAGGCTGGCACAACTGGATGAGCGAGCGGGCAAAAGACTGACCGTCCGACGCTCGCACGATCTCAAACCTCGGCGTAAAACCGCTCGCGCAATTCCGCAATGCCGAGCGTGTCCATCACTTCATTGAGCCGCTCGGCGGGCCGCCGGCGCGGCAAGTCCTTGTAGGTCGCGACGATGAGCTCGTTTTTCATCGAATGCTCCCAGCCGACCAGTTCCGTCACGTTGACCTGATAGCCGTGCGCTTCCAGTTGCAGGCAGCGCAGCACGTTGGTGATCTGGCTGCCGAACTCGCGCGTATGCAGCGGATGCCGCCAGATTTCCGTCAACGCGTTCGCCAGCGACTTGCCCTTGTTCCTGCGCAGCACGCCCGCGACTTCCGCCTGGCAGCACGGCACGACGACGATGTATTTCGCATGCTTTTCGAGCGCGAAGCGGATGGCGTCGTCGGTAGCCGTGTCGCACGCGTGCAAGGCGGTGACGATGTCCACGTTCGGCGGCAGTTTGTCCGATGTGATCGATTCGGCTACGGAAAGATTGAGAAACGACATACCCTTGAAGCCGAGGCGCGCCGCAAGCTCCTCTGACTTCGAGACAAGCTCCTCGCGCGTCTCAATGCCGTAGATATGCGAGTTATCCCGCAGTTCCTTGACGAACAGGTCGTAGAGAATGAAGCCGAGGTAGGACTTGCCTGCGCCGTGATCAACCAGGGACAGTTCGCCTTTCGTCGCTTTCACGTCCTGGAGCAACGGCTCGATGAACTGAAACAGGTGGTAGACCTGCTTCAGCTTGCGGCGGCTGTCCTGATTCATCTTGCCGTCGCGCGTAAGGATATGGAGTTCCTTCAGTAGCTCGACGGACTGGTTAGGACGGACTTCGTAGGATTTGCTGGACATCGAATGAGCGTGCCACCGATTGCATCGCGAACGTGCGTCAGGTGACGGAAAAAGGGAAAAGTGTCTGTCAGTTTACCCAAAGCGCGAAGAACGGTCCCGATTCTGCGCGCGGACGGCGACATCGCACCCGGCTTGGAACAGTTCGTGCACGAGGATCGCCAGGGTTCGAACCTGCTGAAAAGCGTGTTGCAAGGCAGTCGTCTGATGCAAGCCAGATAGAGCATGGCCGGCTTGCAAGATGCATAAGAAAGGCAAGCTACCGGTTACTGCAACGTCGAAGAACCGCCGGTACGCGTGGGGGAGGTCGAGCCGGAACAAGGGTTCGAACGTTACGTAACCTGAAGTGCGCCGGGACTGCTACGAAGCGCGCTCAGATCTGATGAGGCGGCAAATGGATACGACACCCAACGGAAACGCCGAGCAGAAGTTTCAGGAGCTCATGGCGAAGCTGCTGGCCACGCCTGAGTGGACAGAAAAGCAGCAACTGGAACTCGAAATGGCCCGCGACATCTCGGTCGAGATGCTGCGGCTCGCGGAAGTCATGCGCGACGGCAGCGTCGATATGGAGACGTGCCTGACCCTGCTCAAATACGCGAAAGTGCTGGACTTCGTGATGACGACGCTCGCGTCGCGCCGCGACATCAAGCCTCAGACGCTGCGCGTGATCTTCAAACTGGCCGGACTCAAAGTCGACGAAGCCTATCCGGGCTGAGTCCGTCGACGGCTGCGCGGCGACATCGCGCAGCCGTTTCTCCCAGCTTTCGCCGTTTTCCCCGATGTTTGCCACGGCTCGTAGCCGCCTGTGACAGCCTTTGGCCAGACTTTATGCCTCGGCCTACGCGTGATCTCCCCAATTCCCTCGCATCTCACATGCTGATGCCGCTGCGTCGCAGCATGCGCCCGCACGGGATGACTTCTATCATGCCCAACTGGTCAGGCGGAAATTCAATAAGCGCATAAGACGCAAGACGCCTCGTCGTCCCGAATCATGCACGGCAGTCCCGCCGCCAGAGCGGGACGCGCACACAGCATCCGCCACACGCTCGCAGCACGACTGTAGGAAAGCGGCCACCGGACCGGCATCGCCAAGGGGCGCCAATCATACGACAGATGCCGCCAACGGAGGAGACGTCGTCATGAGGAAAATGCGGTGGGTAGTGATCTTGCTGTGCTTTCTTGCTATCGCGGTGAACTACATCGACCGCGCGAATCTGGCCGTCGCCGCGCCTGAAATCCAGAAGGCGCTCGGCATCGGCCCCGCGCAGATGGGCTTTATCCTGAGCGGCTTCTTCTGGACTTATGCGTTGATGCAAATGCCGTTCGGCTGGTTCGTCGACCGCGTCGGCGCGCGCATCGCGTTGCCGCTCGCCGTCGGATGGTGGTCGTTGTTCACGGCGGCGACGGCGGGCGCGAGCAGCGTCGCGGGCATGTTCGGCTGCCGGCTGATGCTCGGCGTCGGCGAAGCGGGCGCGTATCCGTCGTGCGCGAAGCTCGTCAGCCAATGGTTCAAGCCGTCGCAGCGCGCGCTGGCGACGAGCATCTTCGATAGCGGCTCGCGCGTCGGCTCGGCGCTGTCGATTCCCGTCGTCGCGCTGATCATCGGCACGCTAGGCTGGAAGGCATCGTTCGTCGTCACGGGGGTCATCGGCGCGGTGTGGATTGTCGGCTGGCTCGTGATTTACCGCAGCCCGGCTCACGGCGACATGACGGGCGAGCAGGACGTCGTGCCCGACACCCGCGCCGCGCGCGCCGCCGATACGGTCACGTGGGCGTCGCTGTTTCGCCATCGCACGCTGTGGGGCATGATGCTCGGCTTCTTCTGCCTGAACTTCGTGATCTATTTCTTCATCACCTGGTTTCCGAGCTATCTCGTGCAGACGCGCGGCTTTTCGCTGAAGTCGCTCGGCACGCTCGGCATGATTCCCGCGCTGATGTCGATTCCGGGCGGCTGGATCGGCGGGCTGGTGTCGGATGCGCTGTTCCGGCGCGGCTGGAGCCTCACGGCAGCGCGCAAGACGTGTATGGTCGGTGGCATGCTGCTGTCGTCGGTGATCACGCTGTCGGCGTTCACGTCCAATATCTATCTGATGCTCGCGTTCTTCGGCATCGCGTACGGCAGCCTCGCGTTCGCCGCCGCCAGCATCTGGTCGCTGCCCGCCGACGTCGCGCCCACGCCGCGTCACGTCGCGTCGATCAGCGGCATCCAGAACTTCGCGTCGAACCTGGCGGGCATCGTCATCACCACGTTCACGGGCATCATGGTTGCGCTGACGAAGGGCTCGTTCACGATTCCGCTGATCGTCGCGGGCGGCTTCTGTTTTCTGGGCGCGTTCAGTTATCTTGTGATCGTCGGCCGCATCGAACCGCTGCCCGCCGATCCCGAGCGCCCTTACGTGCCGGAAGGCGCGCAACGCTCGCACGTTTGATCTTTCAATAAGGCACCGAATCATGTCGACAGCCATCGCCGCGCACGCCGCCATCCGCCTTCATCCGAACGATGACGTGATCATCGCGACGCGCCAGCTCGTGTCGGGCACGCGCATCGAAACCGAGGATCTGGTCGTGACGGGTCTGATTCCGCCCGGCCACAAGATCGCGACGCGCGCGATCGCGAAGGGCGAGCCCGTCAAGCGCTACAACCAGATCATCGGTGTCGCGCGCGAGGCGATTGCGCGCGGTCAGCATGTGCACACGCACAACCTGAGCATGGCCGAATTCGCGCGCGAGCACGAATTCGGCGTCGATACGCATCCGACTGCCGCAGCCCGCGAGCCGGCGCATTTCATGGGCATCCGTCGCGCGGACGGCCGCGTCGCGACGCGCAACTACATCGGCATTCTGACGAGCGTGAACTGCTCGGCGACTGTCGCGCGCGCGATCGCCGATCATTTCCGCCGCGACGTGCATCCGCAAGAACTCGCGGCTTTTCCGAACGTCGACGGCGTGATCGCGTTGACGCATGGACTTGGCTGCGGCGTCGATCTGCGCGGCGAAGGCATGGCGATCCTGCAGCGCACGCTGGCGGGCTACGCCGCGCATCCGAACTTCGCGTCGGTGCTGTTCGTGGGGCTGGGTTGCGAGACGAACCAGATTGGCGGCGTGCTCGAATCGGGCGGCCTCGCCGACAACACCGCGAAACTGCGCAGCTTCACGATTCAGGACAGCGGCGGCACACGCAAAACCATCGAGCGCGGCATCGGGATGGTGCGCGACATGCTCGCCGATGCGAACCGCGCGGTGCGCGAGAAGGTGAGCGCGTCGCATCTGATGGTCGGCTTGCAGTGCGGCGGCTCGGACGGCTATTCGGGCATCTCGGCGAATCCGGCGCTGGGCGCCGCCGTCGACCGGCTCGTGCAGCATGGCGGCACGGCGATACTGTCGGAGACGCCCGAAGTCTACGGCGCCGAGCACCTGCTCACGCGCCGTGCGGTGAGCCGCGAAGTCGGCGAGAAGCTGCTGGCGCGTATCGCGTGGTGGCAGGACTACTGCGCGCGCAACGGCGCAGCGCTCGACAACAATCCGTCGGCGGGCAACAAGGTCGGCGGCTTGACGACCATCCTCGAAAAGTCGCTCGGCGCGGTGGCGAAAGGCGGCACGACAAACCTCGTCGACGTGTACGAGTACGCGCAGCCGATTTGCGCGAAGGGTTTCGTGTTCATGGATTCGCCCGGCTACGATCCGATGTCGGCGACCGGCCAGGTCGCGTCGGGCGCGAACCTGATCTGCTTCACGACGGGACGCGGCTCGGCGTACGGCTGCGCGCCGTCGCCCTCGTTGAAGCTCGCGACCAACACGGCGCTGTGGGAACGTCAGGAAGAAGACATCGACATCAACTGCGGCGGCGTGATCGACGGCACGGCATCCATCGATCAGCTCGGCGCGGACATCTTCCAGATGATGCTCGACTGCGCGTCAGGCACGCGCTCGAAAAGCGAACTGCACGGCTACGGACAGAACGAGTTCGTGCCCTGGCAAGTCGGCGTGGTGACCTGAGCGCGGACTGACGTGACAGACGTTACGCGGCGGCAGGCGCGGCGACCGGCGGCGTGCCGTCGTGGAACATCGACCTCAGTTGTGCGCGCAGTTCGGGCGAATCGCTGTGCTTGTGCGCCTGCATCGCATGCGCGACGGCGGCTTCGAGCAGTTCGTTTTCCGAATCGGCGCAAAGGGCGACCGTGCAGTTGATGTCGCTCGGGCATTCGCGGCAATCGATGTATTTGCGACCCATGACTGACTCCTCAGATCAAAGTCGTCGCGTGCAACACGTGCGCCGGCCTCGCCTCGGTGCGCCTATCGGCGAGGCTTTGGCAGCGGAAATAGGTGAGTTGTGCGCGGCTGGGCGGCGCGGCGTGCGCCGGAAAGGAAGGTGTGTGAGAAAAGTATAGGTCGCACTGTGTGCCTGCCTGCTCCGGGTTTGCCCCGCTTCCAGGTGGGTGGGACAATACCGGCCTTCGCGCCGCGCGCGTTTCACCGCCATTCACATCACTTTCCCGCCGATGCCGAACTCGTCCGATCACCCCACGCATCACGCCCGCGTTGCCGTTATCGGCGGCGGCCCTGCGGGGCTGATGGCCGCCGAAGCGCTGGCGAGCGGCGGCGCGCGCGTCGACGTGTACGACGCGATGCCGTCCGTCGGGCGCAAGTTTCTGATGGCGGGCAAAGGCGGCATGAACATCACGCACTCCGAGCCGATCGAGCCGTTTCTCGGCCGCTATGGCAAGCGCCGCGCCGATATCGCGCCGTTGCTCGATGCGTTCGGCCCGAACGCGCTGCGTGAATGGCTCGATGAACTGGGCGTCGCGACCTTCGTCGGCAGTTCGGGCCGTGTGTTTCCGACCGACATGAAGGCCGCGCCGATGCTGCGCGCGTGGTTGCATCGTTTGCGGGAAGCGGGCGTGCAATTTCACATGCGGCATAAATGGATCGGCTGGGCTGTGCCCGCTTCGTCCGATGCGCATGGCCTGCGATTCGCGACGCCCGACGGCGAGCGCGAAGTGAGCGTCGATGCCGTCGTGTTTGCGCTAGGCGGCGGCAGTTGGGCGCGCCTCGGCTCCGACGCCGCATGGGTTCCGTTGATGCAGCAGCGCGAGATTCCCGTCGCGCCGCTCTTGCCCGCAAACTGCGGCTTCGACACGCACTGGACCGACTACTTCCGCGAACGCTACGCGGGGCAGCCGGTGAAGCCGGTTTCGATCGCTGTTGAAAACGTGGACGGTGCGGTCCAGCATCGACAAGGTGAGTTCGTCGTGACGTCGACGGGGATCGAAGGAAGTCTTGTTTATGCGCTGTCTTCGGTGATTCGCGACCGTTTACTCGCGAATGGCGAGGCAACGATCGCGCTCGACCTCGCGCCGGGCCTGAGTGCACAGCGCGTGATCGACGAAGTGACGCGGCCACGCGGCTCGCGCTCGATGTCGAGCCACTTGCATAGCCGCATCGGCGTGACGGGCGTGAAGCTCGGCTTGCTGCACGAATGTGTGTCGAAGGAAGATTTCACCGATGCCGCGAAGCTCGCGCAAGCCATCAAGTCATTGCCATTGCGGCTGACGCGCCCGCGTCCCATCGACGAAGCGATCAGCAGCGCGGGCGGCATTCCATTCGAAGCGCTCGATGCCGAGTTGATGATCCGCCAACTTCCCGGCGTGTTCTGCGCGGGCGAGATGCTCGACTGGGAAGCGCCGACGGGCGGTTATCTGTTGACAGCGTGCTTCGCCAGCGGCCTCGTCGCGGGACGCGGCGCGCTGGCTTATCTCCTTCGGCGCTAGTTCACCAGGTCACGGCTTCGTTGCGGCTCTCTTCGCCTTGAGCCGCCACAAAGATGTGACTTCGGCGGCACGCGCGGCGTGCAGCGGATCGTCGGCGTCCGCCGCTTTCGGATGACGCGGCTTGATGTCCTCGCGTCCGGCGACAATCAGCCCCGCGTTGTCGATGGCGGCCAGCAGCCAGTCGCGCGTGCGCATGCCCAGATGTTCCGCGAAGTCGGACAGAATCAGCCAGCCCTCGCCGCCCGGCGAAAGATGAGCGCCGAGTCCGTTCAGAAAGCCGAGCAACATGCGACTTTCGTAGTCGTACACGGCGTTTTCGATCGGCGACGCCGGACGGGCCGGCACCCACGGCGGATTGCAGACCACGAGCGGCGCGCGTCCCTCAGGGAACAGATCGGCCGCGATCAATTCGACCTGGCTGTCGTAGCCGAGCCGCGTGAGATTCTCTTTGGCGCAGGCGAGCGCGCGTGGGTCCTGATCGGTCGCGACGATCCGCTTGACGCCCCGCTTCGCGAGCACCGCCGACAGCACGCCCGTGCCGACACCGATATCGAACGCCTTTTCCACGGAAGGCAGCGGCGTTCGCGCGACCAGATCGACATACTCGCCGCGCACGGGCGAAAACACGCCGTAGTACGGATGGATGCGCTCCTGCAAAACGGGAATCTCGACGCCCTTCTTGCGCCATTCGTGCGCGCCGATCAGGCCGAGTAGCTCGCGCAACGAAACCACGGACGGTTCCTGACCAGCAGGCCCGTAGACTTCTTCGCATGCCTGCTGCACGTTAGGCGCACGGCGCAACGGAATCGTGTAGTCGCCTTCGAGCGGAATCAGCAGCATGCCGAGCGTGCGCGCGCGTTGCGACTGCGCTTGCCGATGCAGATTGAAGGCGTCCAGCGGGGTTTCACCAACCTGCTTGCGCGGCTTGCGTTCCAGGCGGCGGGTCATCGCTTGCAGCAACTGACGTGCGTTCTGGAAATCGCCACGCCATAGCAGTGCGGTGCCCTCGCAAGCGAGACGATAGGCGACGTCGGCCGTCGTGCGGTCGTCAGCGATCACGACGCGCTTCGCGGGCGGAACGGCGGCTTCCGAGCGCCAGCGAGCCGATTGCGGGCCGTCGGCTTCAGGCCAGGTCAGGGTGGGGAAATTGGTCATGTCCGTATTCTATTGAACCGTTGGGCCTCGTCGACATCGTGTCCGTTTCGGAGGGATGAGACTTTTGAGGACGACTGAACGGGAGACAGTGGGAGTGGACCAAAGAAAAACGGGTTACACGGTATGCCCGTGTAACCCGTTTTTTTGATACTGGTGCCGGCTGCAGGACTCGAACCCGCCACCTCATGATTACAAGTCAAGCGCTCTACCTGATGAGCTAAGCCGGCGTAAGACTTGAGACCGCGATTCTACTTCATTTCACGACTTTGAGGTGGCCTCTTCCGCCACCTTTCGATCCATCGTCGTCGGGACGCGGATCTTCATCGGTTTCGCTGACTTTCTCAGCAGCCACAGCCTGTGGCGCCGCTTCCGGCGCTTCGGCGATCACGGCTTCTTCGTCCTCGGAGTCCGTCGCCTCGCCGCCCGCCGACTCGACCGGGAACGCCATGCCCTGCCCGTTCTCGCGTGCGTAAATGGCGAGAACGTTCGCAACAGGCACCTCGATCTTGTGCGACTTGCCCGAGAACCGCGCGTTGAATTCGATCCACTCATTGCCCATCTGCAGCTGGCTCGTCGCCTCGAAGCTGATGTTCAACACGATCTCGTTGTCGCGCACGAACTGGCGCGGCACGCGCGTCTGGTTGTCGACACGCACCGCGATATGCGGCGTATAGCCGTTATCGGTACACCACTCGTACAGCGCCCGCAGCAGGTACGGCTTCGTGGAAATCTCTTGCATCAACTGTCCTTTTGCCGGGCAGACGCGCGAACCAAACGCCGCGCGCCATACCCGAAGCCAATCTCAAACTCAGCGGCGCATCACCTTTTCCGACGGCGTCAGCGCTTCGATATAGGCCGGACGGCTGAAAATACGCTCGGCGTACTTCATCAGCGGCGCAGCGTTCTTCGACAGTTCGATGCCGTAGTGATCCAGACGCCACAAGAGCGGTGCGATCGCGACGTCGAGCATCGAGAACTCTTCGCCGAGCATGTACTTGTTCTTCAGGAAGATCGGTGCGAGCTGCGTCAGGCGGTCGCGAATAGCCAGGCGCGCCTTTTCGTGATTCTTCTCGGCGGCCTTGCCCTTCTCGTTCTCGAGCGTGCCGACGTGGACGAACAGCTCTTTCTCGAAATTGAGCAGGAACAGACGCGCGCGAGCACGCTGGACGGGATCGGCCGGCATCAGTTGCGGATGCGGGAAGCGCTCGTCGATGTACTCGTTGATGATGTTCGATTCGTACAGGATCAGATCCCGTTCGACGAGGATCGGCACCTGACCATACGGATTCATCACGGCGATGTCTTCCGGTTTATTGAACAGGTCGACGTCGCGGATTTCGAAGTCCATGCCCTTTTCGAACAACACCAGCCGGCAGCGCTGGGAGAACGGGCAAGTAGTGCCGGAATACAGAACCATCATGTTTGCGTTTCCTCAAAAAACTTAAAGGGCCAGCGAGCGGGAAAACCGTCCTGCAGGTTTTCCCTTGCGCCGGCCCCACACCAGTTACGGCGTGACTATTTGATATCTTTCCAGTACGCGGCGTTCAGTCGCCAGGCGAAAAAGCTCAGGACGCCCAGAAACAGCAGCACCCACACGCCAAGCTGGCGACGGGTCTTCTGCGTCGGTTCGGACATCCATGACAGGTACGACACGAGGTCGGCCACATCAGAATCATAATCTACCGGTGACACCGTCCCCGGCGTGACCTGCTGGTATCCCACGAATTTCTTGACCTTTTCCTTCGTGTGTTCGTCGATTTCGTCTTCGAACTTCGCCGTTCTCTGCCCCTGAAGCTGCCACAGCACGTGGGGCATGCTCACGTTTTCGTACACCATATTGTTCCAGCCGGTCGGCCGTGTGTCATCGCGGTAGAAACTGCGCAAATACGTATACAGCCAGTCGCGGTTTCTTGCCCGCGCTTCCACCGACAGATCCGGCGGCGTCGCGCCGAACCACGCTTTCGCGTCGTCGGGGCGCATTGCCACCGTCATCGTGTTGCCGACTTTATCTGTCGTGAACAGCAGGTTTTTTTCAATTTCCTTCTGCGAAATGCCGATATCTTGCAATCGGCTGTACCGCATCAGGTTCGCACTATGGCAATTCAGGCAGTAGTTTACAAACAATCGGGCGCCATGCTGCAACGAGGCAATATTGTCCGCGTTGTCGGGCGCACGGTCGAGCGGGAATTCGCCTTCCGCGCGAACGGACGTCGCGGATAGCGCCAGCACGGTTGCAACGAGCAGCGCGAGCGTCGAAAGCAGTTTTCTCATTTTCGTTTTCTCCTGGCTCGCGGTTAGTGGGGTTTGAACCGCACTCGTTCGGGGGGCTGCTTGAACTTGCCAAGCGGCGTCCAGAACGGCATGCCTAGGAAAAACGCGAAATAGATCAGCGCGCAGATCTGCGCAATCAGCGTCGCGGCTGGAGACGGCGGCTTGGTTCCGAGGAACGCCAGCGTCAGGAAGGCCAGCACGAAGATCCCGTAAAACACCTTGTGGAAGAACGGCCGGTAGCGGATCGACTTGACGGGCGACCGGTCGAGCCACGGCAGGAAGAACAGCGACACCACCGCGCTGCCCATCACCACGACGCCCCAGAACTTGGACTCCGTGAACGCCATCGCGAGGATCACCAGAATGGCGAGCACGGGCAGGCCGAGCTTCCACTTGCCGCGCGCGCGGATCAGCGCGAACAGCCCGAGCAGACCGATCACGATCATCAGCACGATCTTGAACGGGTCCGTCGTGGCACGCAGCATTGCGTAGAACGCCGTGAAGTACCAGACCGGCGCGATTTCAGGCGGCGTCTGCAGCGGGTTGGCCGGGACGAAGTTGTTCGACTCGAGGAAGTAGCCGCCCATTTCCGGCGCGAAAAAGATGATCGCGGCGAAAATCATCAGGAAGACACAAACGCCCATGAAGTCGTGCACCGAGTAGTACGGGTGGAACGGAATGCCATCCAGGGGGATGCCGTTCGCGTCTTTCTTCGCCTTGATCTCGATGCCGTCCGGGTTGTTCGACCCCACCTCGTGCAGCGCGACGATGTGCGCGACCACCAGCCCGAGCAGCACCAGCGGAATCGCGATCACGTGAAACGCGAAAAAGCGGTTCAGCGTGACGTCGGACACGACGTAGTCGCCGCGGATCCACAGCGACAGGTCCGGACCGATGAACGGAATCGCCGAGAACAGGTTCACGATCACCTGCGCGCCCCAGTACGACATCTGGCCCCACGGCAGCAGGTAGCCGAAGAACGCCTCGGCCATCAGGCACAGGAAAATCGCGCAGCCGAAGATCCACACCAGTTCGCGCGGCTTGCGATACGACCCGTACAGCAGCCCCCGGAACATATGCAGATACACGACGACGAAGAACATCGACGCGCCCGTGGAGTGCATATAGCGGATCAGCCAGCCCCACGGCACCTCGCGCATGATGTATTCGACCGATGCGAACGCGAGCAGCGAATCGGGCTTGTAGTTCATCGTCAGGAAGATGCCCGTGACGATCTGATTGACCAGCACCAGCAGCGCCAGCGAGCCGAAGAAGTACCAGAAGTTGAAGTTCTTCGGCGCGTAGTACTCGGAGACGTGCGCTTTCCAGGTCGCCGTCATCGGAAAGCGGCGATCGATCCAGCCCGTGAGTCCCGTTGTTTCTACTTCCTTTTCGGTTGTCGCCATTACGCTTCTCCTTTCTCGTCCTTGCCGATCACGAGCGTGGTGCCGGTGATCATGTAAGGCGGGATGTCGAGGTTTTGCGGCGCAGGTTTGTTCTTGAAGACGCGGCCCGCCAGGTCGTAGGTCGAGCCGTGGCAGGGGCAGAGAAAGCCGCCCGGCCAGTCGTCAGGGAGATTGGGCTGCGCGCCCTCCTGGAAGCGCGGAGTCGGCGTGCAGCCCAGATGGGTGCACACCGCGACGGCAACGAAAAGGTTCTTGTGATCGGCGCGCGAGCGGAACTCGTTCTTGGTGTAGTCCGGCTCGGGCATCGAAAACGGGTTCTTGCTTTCGGGATCGGCGACTTCCTTGTCGGCCTTCTGGACGTCGGCCAACTGCTTGTCAGTACGATTGATGATCCAGACCGGCTTGCCACGCCATGCGACCGTCATCATGTCGCCTGGCTTGAGGTTGGAGATATCGACTTCGACGGGGGCCCCCGCCGCTTTGGCTTTTTCGGATGGTGCAAATGAACTAACAAAGGGTACGACGGTGGCGACTCCTCCGATGCCACCTGCTACGGTCGTCGCAATCAGCCAGGAACGGCGGCCGCCATCGACGCGTTCATCTTCCTTGTCTCGCATCACACGCCCCACTTCTGAGTTGGATTTTTCCTTCACGTCGGGTCTACCGCCGCTAGTTTGCTCGAATGGAGTCGGCATTTACAAGGGCCGATTGCCAAAAACCGTGCGAAGTCATTGATAAATCAGGGTTTCCCCGCACGGATCGCAAACATTTTTACGGCTTTTATTAAGCATTTCCTCCGTTTTTCAATCCTTTTCTTCGCCTAATCCGGCCGGTATTCAAACGGGATTATGAATATCGATAAAAAGGTGTTCGAGTTCGAACTGCTCGGACAGATGCGCACCCAGCGCTTGCACGCCGTAGCGCTCGGTCGCGTGATGACCGGCCGAGATGAACGCTACACCGCTTTCGGCCGCCGTGTGCACGGTCGGCTCCGAGATTTCCCCCGTCAGGTAGACGTCCGCACCAGCGTCGATCGCTGCGTCGAAATAGCCCTGCGCCGCGCCCGTGCACCACGCGACGCGGCGCAAATTCTTGTCCGGGTCGCCGAATACGAGCGGCGCACGGCCGAGGGTCTGCTCGACCTCCGCGGTGAAGTGCGCGAGCGTGATCGGCATGGGCAGCGTGCTCATCCAGCCGATGTCGTTCTCGCCGAAACGGCCGTCGGCGATCAGACCGAACTTCGCGCCGAGCTGCGCGTTGTTGCCGTACAGAGGATGATCGTCGAGTGGCAGATGAAAAGCGAACAGATTCAGGTCGTTCGCGAGCAGCGCCTTGAGCCGCTGATATTTGCGGCCGGTGATCTGCGGTGCCTCGTTGCGCCAGAAGTAGCCGTGGTGGACCAGCACGGCGTCGGCGCCCCACTCCAGCGCGGCTTCCAGAAAGGCCAGCGACGCCGTCACGCCCGTCGCGATTTTCTCGACCTTGCGCCGCCCTTCGACCTGCAGACCATTGGGGCAATAGTCCTTGAACCGCGAAGTTTCAAGGAGATTGTTCAAGTACAATTCGAGTTCGATCCGATCCATATAACCCTCTAATTTTCAGATGCTCAGACGCTTTTGGCTGTTCTTCGCCCAGGCGGTGACCGTGCTGCTGGCGCTGATGTTCATCATTGCGACCCTCAAACCGCAATGGCTGCAGCGTCAAGGGCAGTTCGGCAAGCAACTGGCCGAGCCGATCGTCGCGCTCCGAGAGGTGGCACCCGGGATCGGCAGCGGCGGCAATGCCCAGAATTCCTACGCTGACGCAGCGCAAAAGGCGATGCCCGCCGTCGTCAACGTGTTTTCGAGCAAGGATGGCTCGCTTCCGCCCGACCCGCGCGCCAAAGATCCGCTGTTCCGCTACTTCTTCGGCGACAAGAACAAAAAGCAGCAAGAGCAACCCGCGGCCAATCTCGGCTCGGGCGTTATCGTGAGTTCGGAAGGTTACATTCTAACGAACCAGCACGTCGTGGACGGCGCAGATCAGATTGAAATCGCGCTCGCCGACGGACGCACCACGAACGCGAAGGTGATCGGCGTCGATCCGGAAACCGATCTTGCCGTGCTGAAGGTCAACATGACGAATCTGCCGACCATCACACTCGGCCGCATGGACCAGACGCGCGTCGGCGATGTGGTGCTCGCGATCGGCAATCCGTTCGGCGTGGGGCAGACGGTGACGATGGGTATCGTCAGCGCGCTTGGCCGCAATCACCTCGGCATCAATACGTTCGAAAACTTCATTCAGACCGACGCGCCGATCAATCCCGGTAACTCGGGCGGCGCGCTGGTCGACGTGAACGGCAATCTGCTCGGCATCAACACGGCGATCTACTCGCGCTCGGGTGGCTCGCTCGGTATCGGCTTTGCGATTCCCGTTTCGACGGCGCGCAGCGTGCTCGAGAGCATCATCACGACGGGCACCGTGACGCGCGGCTGGATCGGCGTCGAGCCGCAGGACGTGACGCCGGAGATCGCCGAATCGTTCGGGCTCGATCAGAAGTCGGGCGCGATCGTCGCGGGCGTGCTCAAGGGCGGCCCCGCCGACAAGGCCGGCATCAAGCCCGGCGACATTCTGGTGTCGGTCAACGGCCAGGACATCACCGATACCACGCGCCTTCTGAACGTGATCGCGCAGATCAAGCCCGGCACGGACGCGAAAGTGCATCTGGTGCGCAAGAACAAGGAAATGGATCTGAACGTGATGATCGGCAAGCGCCCGCCGCCGCCGAAGCAGCCTTCGGACGAAAGCGATGACGACGATGGCGGTTGAGCGGCAGGTCGGTCGATCAACCGGTTAGCGAAGTCAAACAAAAGGGCAGTCTCCAACGGAGCACTGCCCTTTTTGCTGTCCGGTGCGACCGGCGGTTCGGCGGTTCTGCGTTCGTTCAGCTTGCCGCCCCGCCCTCGTTTTCTGCCGTCACGACCGGCTTGCTGACGAACAGCCGCGCCGCGATGATCCCCGCTTCGTACAGCACGATCAGCGGGATCGCGAGAATCAGCTGCGAGAACACATCCGGCGGCGTCACCACGGCGGAGATCACGAACGCGCCGACGATCACGTACGGCCGGATCTCCTTGAGCTTCTTGATCGTCAGCACGTTCATGCGTACGAGCAGCACGACGACGATCGGCACTTCGAACGTCACGCCGAAGGCGAGGAACATCGTCAGCACGAAACTCAGGTAATTGTCGATATCCGTGGTCATCTCCGCGCCGAGCGGCGCGTTGTAGTGCGCCATTACTCGGAAGATGGTCGGAAACACGACGAAATACGCGAACGCCATCCCGCACAGAAACAGCGTATAGCTGCTGCCGACGAGCGGACCGACCAGCTTCTTCTCGTGCTGATACAGCCCGGGCGCGACGAACGCCCAGATCTGGTACAGCACGATTGGCAGCGCGATCACGAAGGCGACGAGCATCGTCACTTTCATTGGCACGAAGAACGAGCCGGTGACGTCGGTGACGATCATCTTGCCGTCCTTCGGCAGGTTGTTCATCAGCGGACGCGCGAGCAGCCGGAAGATGTCGGGCGCCCAATAGACGAGCCCGACGAACACGACAATCACCGAAATGCCCGCGCGGATGATGCGGTCGCGCAGTTCGACGAGATGCGAGATGAAGGTCTCTTCTGTACCTTCGTTCTGGTTTTGGGGGTCGCTCACGCCGGCCCTCGGTAAGAGATTGATGCGCGGGACATCGGACGATCAGAAAAAACGTGTCGGCCGACGCAGGCTGACAGGCGTATGCCGTGCGACGCGCGCAGCGCCCGACTGGACGCGCGTGCGCCGCAACGTGGCGCGCTTGTACCAGTTCGGCGTGGCTGTCTGCTTCACGCGCCAGTTCTTGCGTTTCGGTGCGGCGGCGTCGGGGCTACGCCAAAACGTGCCATTCGACGTCGCGGTGGAATCGGCGCTGTCGGTCATCAGGCTGTCGGTCGCGCCGCCCGCGATACTCGGCGACACCGACGTGCCCTGCGTCCACGCCTCGTTCAGTTCGGTTTCGTGCTTGCGCAGATTGTCGTGAATCGACGTTTCGACGTTTTGCGCCGCGGACTCGAACTCGGTCTTCATGCGGCGCAACTCGTCGAGTTCGATCTCACGCGTGACTTCGGACTTCACGTCGTTGATATAGCGCTGCGCGCGGCCGAACAGCGCGCCCGCCGTGCGGGCCACGCGCGGCAGGCGCTCGGGGCCGAGCACGACCAGCGCGACCACGCCGATCAACGCCATCTTGGTTAAACCGAGGTCCAGCATGGATAGGGCTTCCCGTCAGTGCGCGCGTGTCAGCGCAAGCTCGGCTCGCGCCGGATTAGCGGGAATCGCCGGAATGCGGCGCCTTTTCCTTAGCGTCGACGTCAACGGTGTTCGTGCGCGAGAGCTGATCGCGCTGCTGGCCTTCAGGCGTTTCGCCGTCCTTCATGCCTTCCTTGAAGCCCTTCACCGCGCCGCCCAGATCAGTGCCGATATTGCGCAGCTTCTTCGTGCCGAACACCAGAGCAACGATCAGCAGAACGATCAGCCAATGCCAAATACTCAACGAACCCATAAAAATCTCCTTAACCCCCACCGTCGTGCCTTGCGACGGCAACTGTACGCCTTGCGGCCTGAATCGAAGCGCGCCTCACGAACACGCCCCGTCTGCAAAACTACCCGCGACGCCGCTTTATTGCATCAGCGCCCCCGGTCCCATTATGACCATGTCTGCGAGTCGCTGTCGTTACATCCCCACATAAAAGCACGGTGTCGTGATGCCGGGCTCGCCATTGTGCGCAGTCAAAAAGCGGATGCGGCGAATCTTTGTCGATTGGCACGATGCGGCGCCAGCACACTGCTCTCAAAGTCACGCCGTGACTCGTCTGTCTGGCGACCCGCTTTCAGCCCATTCTCAGCCACGGACGCGGTCCCGCCAGCAGATGCGCGTGCAGGTGATAGACCTCCTGACCACCGCCCGGCCCTGTATTGATGACCGTGCGGAAACCCGTCTGTCCACCCTTGTACGCAACGCCCAGCTGATCGGCGAGACGTGCAACCAATATCAACATTTTACCAAGCAGGGCCGAATCGCTCTCGGTACAGTTCGACAGCGTCTCGATGTGCTTGCGCGGTATCACGAGCACATGCGTTTCGGCCGCCGGACGGATGTCGCGGAACGCAACGAACTCGTCGTCTTCGTGGACTTTCGTCGACGGGATCTCACCCGCGGCGATCTTGCAGAAAAGGCAGTTCGGATCGTGGCTCATGGTCTCGGTGGACGGCGAACGCGGCGCGCGCCAGGTGCGGCGCTACTCAGAACCAGCCGCGCGGATTCGGCAGCGGCTTATTGTCGTACAGATACAGCCAGCCTTTGATGATACGGTACAACGTCCATATCGCGACAGCCCACAGGATAGGCACGCCGATCAGCACGATGAACAGCGCAACGCCGATCAGATGCCCGATCAGCCCCATCCAGAACGTACGGATCTGCCAGTCGAAATGCGCTTCGTATGGCGTGCCGATGGTCTCCGACCGCTTGATGTAGTTGATGATGATCGCGATCAGAACCGAGATGCCGCCCGTCAGCCAGTACACGGCGTAAAGCGCGTAGATGATATGCGTCAGCGTGCGCAGGCTGCGCTGCCGGTCGATTTCGACTGCGCTCTGATACGACGGTGGCGGATAACCGCCGTGCGACTGTTCCATGCTTGCGTCCTCCCGGAGGGTGCGAATGGATACTGTTGCTGTGCCGGTGCTACGTGTCTCGTCGTTTTATTTCGCCGCGCGCGTGCGTCTGCGCGCGCGGCCAGGTCCTGCTCTGCCTCAGTCGCCGTTCTGCTCGCGCTCGCGGCTCTTGCGCAATGCCTTTTCCTCGATGCCCGACAAGCCTTCACGGCGTTCGAGTTCCGCCAAAACGTCAGCAGGATTCAAATCGAAGTGCGACAGCATCACGAGGCAATGAAACCACAGATCGGCTACTTCGCCGACGAGCGCCTTGCGCTCCGCGCCGAGGCGCACGTCCTTCGCGGCCAGCACGACTTCCGTGGCTTCCTCGCCGATCTTCTTCAGCACCGCGTCGTCGCCTTTGTGGAACAGGCGCGATACGTACGAAGCATCGGGATCGCCGCCCTTGCGGCTGTCGATGACGGCAGCGAGACGCCGAAGCGTATCGTTTGTCGATTGCGAGTTTTGCGTCATTTGTAGATGTGTTCGGGGTCTTTCAGCACGGGATCGACGGCAACCCAATTGCCGGCATCGACCGAGCCTTCGAATTTCTGGAAAAAGCACGAGTGCCGGCCCGTGTGGCAGGCGATGCCCGACACCTGCTCGACCTTCAGCAGCACGACGTCTTCGTCGCAATCGAGCCGCACCTCGTGGACATGCTGCACGTGGCCCGATTCTTCGCCCTTGAACCAAAGGCGTTGGCGCGAGCGGGAAAAATACACCGCGCGACCCGTTTCGATCGTCTTCGACAGCGCTTCTCGGTTCATCCACGCGAACATCAGCACGTCGTTGGTCGATGCTTCCTGCGCGATGACGGGCACGAGGCCGTTCGCGTCCCACTTCACCTTGTCGAGCCAGCCGACTTCAGACGGATTCACGTTACAACCTCACCGAAATGCCCTGATCGGCCATGAAGCGCTTGCACTCGCCGACCGTGTGCTCGCCATAGTGGAAGATGCTCGCGGCCAGCACGGCATCCGCGCGGCCTTCCTTGATGCCGTCGGCCAGATGTTGCAGCGAACCGACGCCGCCCGACGCGATCACGGGAATCGACACCGCGTCCGACACGGCGCGCGTCAGCGCAATGTCGAAGCCGCTCTTCGTGCCGTCGCGGTCCATGCTGGTCAGCAGGATTTCGCCCGCGCCCAGCTCGGCCATCTTGCGCGCCCATTCGACGGCGTCGAGGCCCGTATTCTTGCGGCCACCGTGCGTGAAAACTTCCCAGCGCGGCGTTTCGCCATCGGCGGACACGCGCTTCGCGTCGATTGCGACGACGATGCACTGCGAGCCGTATTTATCGGTCGAATCGCGCACGAGCTGCGGATTCGCCACCGCCGACGAATTCATGCTCACCTTGTCCGCGCCCGCGTTCAGCAGACGCCGCACGTCTTCGACGGCGCGTACGCCGCCGCCGACGGTCAGCGGAATGAACACCTGCGAAGCCACGGCTTCGATGATCGGCAGGATCAGGTCGCGCTGGTCGGACGTGGCGGTGATATCGAGGAACGTGAGTTCGTCCGCGCCCTGCTCGTCGTAGCGGCGCGCGATTTCGACAGGGTCGCCCGCGTCGCGCAACTCGACGAAGTTGACGCCCTTGACCACGCGACCCGCCGTGACGTCCAGGCAGGGAATGATACGTTTAGCTAATGCCATGATCTTGCTAGTTCTTGCCAATACCGCTGGTGAGGCCGCTCGCCCGTGTGTCACACGCAGGAGAACGGCGCAAGGCCGGCATGCCGGACGCTCTGCGCGCCTGAACGATGCGTCAGACGCGCGCGATGCGCAGACAACCCGACGCTCAGGCGTCGTCAGATTCGCGCAAGCGGTCCGCGTGCGTCTGCGCCGCGGCAAAGTCGAGGTCGCCCGAATAGATCGCGCGGCCGCAGATCACGCCTTCGATGCCTTCGGCTTCCACTTCGCACAGCGCGTCGATATCGCCCATGTTCGACAGGCCGCCGCTCGCGATCACGGGAATCTTCACCGCGCGCGCAAGGCGCACCGTCGCCTCGATATTGATGCCCTGAAGCATGCCGTCGCGGCCGATGTCCGTGTAGATGATCGACTCGCAGCCGTAGTCCTCGAACTTGCGCGCGAGGTCCGCGACTTCGTGGCCCGTCAGCTTGCTCCAGCCATCCGTGGCGACCTTGCCGTCTTTTGCGTCGAGGCCGACGATGATATGCCCGCCGAACGCCGTGCACGCTTCGAGCAGGAAGCCGGGATTCTTCACCGCCGCCGTGCCGATGATCACGTACTCGAGGCCGTCGTCCAGATAGCGCTCGATCGTGTTCAGGTCGCGGATGCCGCCGCCCAGCTGCACGGGAATCTCGCCGCCGACTTCTTCGATGATCGCGCGAATCGCGTCTTCGTTCTTCGGCTTGCCGGCGAATGCGCCGTTCAGGTCGACGAGGTGCAGGCGCCGTGCGCCGCGGTCGACCCAATGTCGGGCCATCACCGCCGGTTCCTCGTGGAAAATCGTCGCCTGGTCCATATCGCCCTGTTTGAGGCGTACACACTGACCGTCTTTCAGGTCGATGGCGGGGATCAGCAGCATAGCAATCGGGTGTTGTCAGGGAAAAAGTTGAAGTTCGGCTGGCGGCAAATCCGGCTGGGGCCGGCGCCAGGCCGTTCCGCTAGTTTAGTACATGTCTTTCGGCGAGCTTGCCAACCGGCTTCGGATGCATGTGCATCCGGGCGGGGCAGCGAGAACGGACGGAGAACATGGACGGTTAAAGATGCTGACGGCAGGGATCAGGGATTCCAGTGCACGAAGTTGCGATACACGCGCAGCCCCGCGTCGGCGCTCTTTTCCGGGTGGAATTGGGTCGCAAAAATGTTATCCCGCGCCACCGCCGAGGTAAAGGGCACGCCGTACACGGTTTCGCCCGACGTATGCGCGGCGTCTTCCGGCACCACGTAATAGCTGTGCACGAAGTAGAAGAACGCATTGTCGGCGACGCCGTCCCACAACGGGTGCGGCTGCGCCTGACGGACACGGTTCCAGCCCATCTGCGGCACCTTGAAGCGCGAGCCGTCGTCCTGCAGCTGGCCTTCCAGATCGAAGCGCACCACCTTGCCAGGCAACAGGCCGAGGCCCTTCGTGTCGCCTTCCGCGCTCCAGTCGAACAGCATCTGCTCGCCGACGCACACGCCCATCAGCGGCTTGCTGCGCGACGCTTCGACGACGGCTTCCTGCAAGCCCGATTCGCCGAGCGAGCGCATGCAGTCGGGCATCGCGCCCTGGCCGGGCAGCACCACGCGGTCCGCCGAACGGATCGCTTCGGGCTTGTCGACGATCGCCACGTCCGCTTCCGGCGCGGCTTTCTTCAACGCCTGGGCGACCGAGCGCAGGTTGCCCATTCCGTAATCCACAATCGCAATCGAAGTTTTCATTTCAAGTTAGGCAGCAACGCCTTCAATCCGTTGACGATGAACTCCACCGCCAGCGCCGACAACATCAAACCCATCAACCGCGTACCGATGTTGATTCCCGTCCGACCGACCCAGCGGGCAATCGGTTCGGCAAGACTCAGCGATCCGAAACAAAGCGCTGCAATCACAGCGCCGATGCCAATCAGAGTAATCCGCTCGTACCAATGAGGATAGCTGGCCGAATAGACTAGGACAGTACTGATAGAGCCCGGCCCCGTCAGCAGCGGAATCGCCAGCGGCACGACGGCGACGTTGTCCTTCATCTCCGCCTCGTGACGCTCTTCCGGCGTCGAGCGCGCGTTGCCGACCTGCGCGTTCAGCATGCTGATCGACATCAGCAGCATGATGATGCCGCCGCCCACTTCGAGCGCGCCGATCGAAATGCCGAAGAAGCGGATGATCTGCTGCCCGAGCAACGTGCTCACCGTAATCACGCAGAACACTGAAATCGACGCGACACGGATCGTGCGGCGCTGTTCGGCGGACGACTGCTGCGACGTCAGGCTCAGAAAGAACGGTATCGCGCCGACCGGGTTGATCAACGCCAGCAGCGAAATAAACGACTTGATGGTGTCCATCTCAAGCCGGCCGCGCGCCGCGCAACCGGTCCTTTGGGTGGCTTGGGTGGCAGTTGGTCGCTCAGAGGCTGCCCTTGGTCGACGGAATCTGCCCCGCCGCCCGTTCGTCCAGTTCGACAGCCATGCGCAACGCACGACCGAACGCCTTGAACACCGTTTCCATCTGATGATGCGCGTTCAGGCCGCGCAGATTGTCGATATGCAGCGTCACGCCGGCATGATTGACGAAGCCGCGGAAAAATTCGATGGAGAGATCGACGTCGAACGTGCCGATACGCGCCCGCGTGAACGGCACGTGGAATTCGAGGCCCGGCCGGCCGGAAAAATCGATCACGACGCGCGACAGTGCTTCGTCGAGCGGCACGTACGAATGACCGTAGCGGCGAATGCCCTTCTTGTCGCCGACCGCCTTCGCGATGGCCTGACCCAGCGTGATGCCGACGTCTTCGACGGTATGGTGGTCGTCGATATGCGTATCGCCATGCGACTCGATGTCCAGATCGATCAGCCCGTGGCGGGCAATCTGGTCGAGCATGTGATCGAGGAACGGCACGCCCGTGGCCAGCTTCTGCTGACCGGTGCCGTCCAGGTTGATCTTCACACGGATCTGCGTTTCGCTGGTGTTGCGAACGACTTCCGCAAGGCGCATGGCAATTCCTCGAATCTGACTTTGAAAAAAGTGGGGTTGTGAGCGTGCTGACTTCAGTTCAGCACGAGTTTCAGCGCGGCGAGCATTTGAGCGTTCTCGTCCGGCGAACCGACCGTCAAACGCACGCAATTCGCGAGCAATGGATGCATTTTACTCACGTTTTTGATCAAAACCCGTGAAGTGAGAAGGGTTTCGAACGTCGCCGATGCATCCGGCACGCGCACGAGCAGGAAATTGCCCGCGCTCGGGAACACTTCAGCGCCCGGCAGCGCGGCGACGGCTTGCGCCAGCTTCGCGCGTTCGTCGCGCAGTTGCGCGGCCTGTGCGTCCAGCACGTCGATATGATCGAGCAGGAAATCGGCCGTCGCCTGTGTCAGCACGTTGACGTTGTACGGCGGGCGCACCTTGTCGAATTCGTTGATCCATTCCGTGCGGCCCGCCAGGTAGCCGAGGCGGATGCCCGCGAGACCGAGCTTCGACACGGTACGCATCACGACGACATTGTCGAAGTCTCCCGCGCGCGGCATCCAGCTTTCTTGCGCGAACGGCTGATACGCTTCGTCGATCACGACGAGGCTTCCGCTCGCCGCGGCGATGATGCGCTCCATGTCGGCGGCATCGAACAGCGTGCCCGTCGGGTTGTTCGGATACGCGAGGTAGATCACGGCAGGCCGATGTTCGGCGATCGCGGCGAGCAGCGCGTCCACGTCGAGCGTGAAGTCGGCGTTCAGCGGCACGCCGACGAACTCCATGCCCGCGAGCTTCGCCGACATCGCGTACATCACGAAGCCCGGCACGGGCGCCAGCACCTTCGCGCCCGGCGTCGCGCACGCCACGGAGATGATGCTGATCAGTTCGTCCGAGCCGTTGCCGAGCAGCACCTCGCAGTTCGCCGGCACGTTCATCACGCGCTTGAGCTTGTCGATGAGCGCCTGCGGACGCGGCGCCGGATAGCGGTTCAGCGCGACGCCCGCCAGATGATCGCCGAGTTGCGCGGCCAGTGCTTCCGGCAGCGGGAACGGATTCTCCATTGCATCGAGCTTCACGAGGCCCGTCGCATCGGCAACGGGATAACTCGTCATCGCGAGCACGTCGCGGCGAATGATGTCTTGAGGTGTCGTCATGGCGTGGGGCGCGCCCGCCTTCTGGCAGGCGACAGCGCAATAGGGGTGGCTCGCAGCCGCCCCGGGTTGAGTTCTCTGTCTTCGTGAAAAGGAGCCGTCTCGAAATCAGCGCGTGCGTTGCCCGCGTGAAAAGGCGGCTCGCCGCATGGTCAGCCTGTATTCTTCATCCGGTACTCGGCGCTGCGTGCATGCGCCTGCAGGCCTTCGCCATACGCGAGCTCGGCAGCGATTTCACCGAGCGTCTGCGCGCCGTCCGCGCTCACTTCGATCAGGCTGGAGCGCTTGAAGAAATCATAGACGCCGAGCGGCGACGAGAAACGTGCGGTACGAGACGTAGGCAGCACGTGATTTGGCCCTGCGCAGTAGTCGCCGAGGCTTTCGCTCGTGTAGCGGCCGAGGAAGATCGCGCCCGCGTGGCGAATCTGCTGCGCCCACTGCTGCGGCTCCAGCGCGGAAATTTCGAGGTGTTCCGGCGCGATGTCGTTGGCAATCGCGCATGCCTGTTCCATGTCGCGCACCTTGATCAGCGCGCCACGTCCTTCGAGCGACGCCAGGATCACGTCGCGGCGCGGCATCGTCGGCAGCAGTTCGTTGATGGCGTCTTCGACGCGAGCGATGAAACCTTCGTCCGGGCACAGCAAAATGGATTGCGCGAGTTCGTCGTGCTCGGCCTGCGAGAACAGGTCCATCGCGACCCAGCGCGGGTCCGTCGTGCCGTCACACAGCACGAGAATTTCCGACGGACCGGCAATCATGTCGATGCCGACCGTGCCGAACACGCGGCGCTTCGCCGACGCGACATACGCATTGCCGGGGCCGCAAATCTTGTCGACGGCGGGAATGGACTGCGTGCCGTACGCGAGCGCGCCGACCGCCTGCGCGCCGCCAATCGTGAACACGCGATCGACGCCGCCCAGCAGCGCCGCCGCGAGCACGAGCGGGTTCTTCACGCCATCCGGCGTCGGCACGACCATGACGATTTCGCGCACGCCGGCCACACGCGCCGGAATCGCGTTCATCAGCACCGACGACGGATACGCCGCCTTGCCGCCCGGCACATAGATACCCGCGCGATCGAGCGGCGTCACCTTCTGGCCGAGCACGGTGCCGTCGGCTTCCGTGTACTGCCAGCTATGGCTGCCGCATTCAATCTTCTGCTTCTCGTGATAACCGCGCACGCGCGCCGCCGCCGCTTCGAGCGCCGCGCGGCGCTTCGGCTCCAGGCCTTCCAGTGCTGCTTCGAGTTCCGACATCGGCAGTTCGAGCGCGGCGACATCTTTCGCGTTCACACGGTCGAACCGGTTCGTATAGTCGAGCACGGCGGCATCGCCACGCGCCTTCACGTCGGCCAGAATCTGCGCGACCGAGCGTTCGATCGCTTCGTCTTCGCTCGCTTCGAACGCGAGCACCGCATGCAGCGACTTCTGGAAATTCTCAGTGCTGGAATCGAGTTTGCGAATCTTGATAGACATGCTGGTATCCGTTTCGGTAAGGCGCGCGAGTCAGACTCGGGCGTGACCTTTGCGTCAGGCCGTTGCGCCGGTGCGTTGCGACGCGCGCTCGAACGCGTTGAGAATGGGCGCCAGCGCGGCGCGCTTCAACTTCAGCGCCGCCTGGTTCACAACGAGGCGCGACGAGATCTGCATGATCTCTTCGACCTCGACAAGATTGTTGGCGCGCAAGGTGCCGCCCGAGCTGACCAGGTCGACGATCGCGTCGGCAAGGCCCACCAGCGGCGCGAGTTCCATCGATCCATACAGCTTGATCAGATCGACGTGCACGCCCTTGGCAGCGAAGTGCTCGCGCGCCACTTGCACGTACTTCGTGGCGACGCGCAGGCGCGCGCCCTGGCGCACCGCGTTCGCGTAGTCGAAGCCGGCCGCGACTGCCACCGACATCCGGCAGCGCGCGATATCCAGATCGATCGGCTGATACAAACCGCCGCCGCCGTGCTCGATCAGCACGTCCTTGCCCGCGACGCCGAAATCGGCAGCGCCGTACTCGACGTACGTCGGGACATCCGTGGCGCGCACGATGATGACGCGCAGGTTGGGATCCGTAGTCGGCAGAATCAGCTTGCGCGACGTTTCCGGGTCTTCCGTCACTTCGATGCCCGCTGCCGCGAGCAGCGGCACCGTTTCCTCGAAGATACGGCCCTTCGACAGCGCGAGCGTCAGCGGCTTACCGACCGCCGGTGACGTCGACGTTTGCGGCAACTCGCTCATGCCTGACTACCCTTGATGCGACGCACGTTCGCGCCGACTGCCGTGAGTTTCGATTCCATCCGGTCGTAGCCGCGATCCAGGTGATAGATGCGGTCGATCAGCGTTTCGCCGTCGGCACACAGGCCCGCGATCACGAGACTCGCCGACGCGCGCAGATCGGTTGCCATCACCTTCGCGCCCGACAGCTGCTCGACGCCATTCACCAGCGCCGTCTTGCCGTCGATCGTGATGTTCGCGCCGAGACGGTTCAGTTCCTGCACGTGCATGAAGCGGTTTTCGAAGATCGTTTCAACGACTTGCGAGGTGCCTTCAGCCAGCGCGTTGAGCGCCATGAACTGCGCCTGCATGTCAGTCGGGAACGCCGGGTATTCCGACGTGCGGAACGACACGGCCTTCGGACGCTGGTTCATGCGCACGCGCATCCAGTCGTCGCCCTCTTCGATCGTCACGCCTGCTTCGCGCAGCTTGTCCGTCACCGCTTCGAGAATCTGCGGACGCACATGGCGCAGCGTGACGTCGCCGCCCGCCGCCGCGACCGCGCACAGGAACGTGCCCGCTTCGATACGATCCGGCACGACCGTGTGCTTCGCGCCATGCAGCTTGTCGACGCCCTGAATCACGAGACGATCCGTGCCAATGCCGTCGATCTTCGCGCCCATCGCGACCAGCAGATTCGCCAGGTCGCCGACTTCCGGCTCGCGCGCGGCGTTCTCGATGACCGTCTCGCCTTCCGCGAGCACAGCCGCCATCAGCAGGTTTTCCGTGCCCGTGACGGTGATCATGTCGGTGATGATGCGTGCGCCCTTCAGACGCTTCGCGCGTGCTTCGATAAAGCCGTGCTCGATGTTGATCTCGGCGCCCATCGCCTGCAGGCCCTTGATGTGCTGGTCAACCGGACGCGCGCCGATCGCGCAGCCGCCGGGCAGCGACACCTTCGCCTCGCCGAAGCGCGCGACGAGCGGGCCGAGCACGAGGATCGACGCGCGCATCGTCTTCACGAGTTCGTACGGTGCGACGAGGTTGTCGACCTTCGACGCGTCGAGCATCACCTTGCCGTCGCTGCTTTCGGTACGCACGCCCATCTGGCCGAGCAGCTTGAGCGTCGTGCGCACGTCCTGCAGATCGGGCACGTTATCGAGATGAACGGGCTCCGCGCTCAACAAGCCTGCGCAAAGGATCGGCAGCGCCGCGTTCTTCGCACCCGAAACAACGATCTCACCAGCGAGCTTTTGCCCGCCTTCAATCACGAGTTTGTCCATGCCTGTTTGTTCCTGATCTGCCCGTCCGCCTGCGGGCGTCTTGTTGTGGGCGGTTGCTGCGGCGCCGTTTGCGGCGTCGCGATTCTCTTGTGTAAGTCGCACTAAGGTTCCAGCTAATTTGCAGCTACGTCTAAAGCTTATTGTGCAGCTTGTTTTCCGCTCTGGCAGCCAGGTTATCGAGCGCCGTCCTCCGACAGACAGCAGGTTTTTCCGCGTAATGTCTATACGCGAGTCAGGCGCTTTGCCATTCGGTGGGCGTCAGCGTTTTCATGCTGAGCGCGTGGATCTCTTCGCGCATGCGGTCGCCGAGCGCCGCATACACGAGTTGATGCCGTTGAATCAGCCGCTTGCCTTCGAAATTCGGCGACACGATGGTCGCGAAGAAATGCTGGCCGTCGCCTTCCACTTCGAGATGCTCGCAAGGAAGGCCCGCCGCGATGTAATTCTTGACCTGTTCGGGAGTGGGTAGCATGAGTGCTCCTGTGAATGCTCCAGTCAGTGACGCAGCTTGAAGCCGGACGCGAGCATGCGCATCGCCAGTACGGCCAGCACGACAAAGAAACCGCCGACGATCAACAGGCTCCACATCGGATTGATATCCGACATACCGAAGAAGCCATATCGAAAGCCGTCGATCATGTAGAAAAATGGATTCAGCCGCGAGATTTCGCGCCACACGGGCGGCAGCGTATGCGTCGAGTAGAACACGCCCGAGAGGAACGTGAGCGGCATGATCAGAAAATTCTGGAACGCGGCAAGCTGGTCGAATTTCTCGGCCCAGATGCCCGCGATCAGACCGAGCGTGCCGAGAATCGCCGAGCCGAGCACCGCGAACGCGATGATATAAAGCGGCGCGCTGAAGCTCATCGGGATGAACCACACCGTGACGATGAACACGCCCAGCCCGACGCTCAACCCGCGCACGACGGCCGCGAGCACATACGCGCCGTACATTTCCCAGTGCGACAGCGGCGGCAGCAGTACGAACACGAGATTGCCCGTGATCTTCGACTGGATCAGCGACGACGAACTGTTCGCGAACGCGTTCTGCAGTACGCTCATCATCACGAGGCCCGGCACGAGAAAGCTCGTGTACAGCACGCCCGGATAGACCTGCACGTGATCGCGCAGCGCGTGGCCGAAGATGGTCAGATACAGCAAGGCGGTGACGACGGGCGCGAGCACCGTCTGGAACGAGACTTTCCAGAAGCGCAGCAGCTCCTTGTAGAACAACGTACGGAAACCGCTCATGCCAACCCCTCGACCACTTCCGGCCCGTTCATCACCTGCATGAACACGTCTTCGAGGTCGGCCTTGCGCACCTCGATTTCCTCGAACGTGCAACCCGCCGTGCGGCATTGCGCGAGGATGCGTTCCACGTCGTCGTAGCTCGACAGGCGCAGCAGATGCTGACGGCCGTTGACATTGGTGGGATCGACTTCGAGCGCCCGCAGTTCGGCGGGCAGCACGCCCTGCGCGAAGCGGATGAACAGTTGCGTGCCCGCGAAACGTTCGAGCAGCGTACTGGTGCGCTCCAACGCGACGACTTCACCGCGCCGTAACATTGCAATGCGGTCGCACAGCGATTCGGCTTCTTCCAGGTAGTGCGTGGTCAGCACGATCGTGTGGCCTTCGCGGTTCAGGCGCGAGATGAATTTCCACAGCGTCTGCCGCAATTCGACATCGACGCCCGCCGTCGGCTCGTCGAGGACGATCACGGGCGGCCGGTGCACGAGCGCCTGCGCAACCAGCACGCGACGCTTCATCCCGCCCGACAGCGCACGCATGTTCGCGTCGGCTTTTTCGGTGAGATCGAGATTGGCCATCACTTCGTCGATCCAGTCGTCGTTCTTGCGCAAGCCGAAGTAGCCCGACTGGATGCGCAGCGTCTCGCGCACGGTGAAGAACGGATCGAACACGAGTTCCTGCGGCACGACGCCGAGCGCGCGGCGCGCAAGACGAAAGTCGTCGACGACGTGGTGGCCGTGAACCGTGATACTGCCTTCATCGGCGCGAGCGAGACCGGCGAGGATGCTGATGAGCGTCGTCTTGCCGGCGCCGTTCGGACCGAGAAGTCCGAAGAATTCGCCTTGTTCGACGGTGAAGCTGACGCCTTTGAGCGCTTGCAGATCCTTGTAGCGCTTTCTGACGTTACGAATTTCAATCGCTGACATGACTGTGCGCCGTCAAAGTGGACAGCGCCTGATAGATCGCCCGGCAAGGGCGCGAAAGCATGGGGAAAACGGAATTGGGGCCGGGTGCAAAAGACCGCTTGCGCTCTGCTGCAACCGCTACGGCCGTTTCCGCGATGCGGGATGAAACGGCCAGGCGCCAAAAAACGTTTGATTATAGGGCAAAAGTCGAAGCGGCCGACTTGCCTTGGGAGAACGTGAGCCTGCGCAAACCGGGAAACGCGGTCCGAGACTCACTGACGCATGAGCGTCAATGTCGTACGGTGAGAAGGGAATCCACGCCGTAGGCTTGCGCGAGACTGGACAGCCCCGCAGGGAGGTTGACGACCATCAGCGGCGTGCCGCGCGCGGTTGCCGCGCGTTGCCATGCGAGCAGCACGGCAAGCGCCGACGAATCGAATTGCGTGAGTGCCGCGCAGTCGACCGCCGTCGCGCCGCTGCCGATGCGCGCGAGACCCGCCGCGAGCGCAGCCTTCGCGCTCGCGTGAGTCAGGGTGCTGCCGGTTTCGAACGTGTTGACGGGCGTGCTGACCGGCGCGCTTGCAAAGTTGTTCACGACTGTTTGCCGTTCGCGAGTTGCTGGTTGCGTGCCGTCAGGAACTGGATCAGGCCGTCGACGCCGCTCTTCTGGATCTGCTCGTTGAACTGCTGCTGGTACGCCTGGATCAGCCATGCGCCGAGCACGTTCAGGTCATACACGCGCCAGCCTTGCGGCGTCTTGTACAGACGGTAGTCGAGTTCGACGGGCGAGCCGTTGTTCATCACGACCGAGCGGACCACCACGTCGGTGTCTTCCGGGCTCGCGCGGAACGGCTTGTACTGGATTTCCTGGTCCTTCACCTGAGCCAGCGCGCCCGAGTAGGTACGGATCAGCAGCGTCTTGAACTGCTCGACGACGGCGTTCTGTTGCTCCGGCGTCGCCGTGCGCCAGTTACGGCCCATCGCAAGCTGCGTCGTGCGGCGGAAGTCCGTGTACGGAAGAATCTTCTCGTTCACGAGCTTCGTGACGGCATTGATGTTGCCGCTCTGGATCGTCTTGTCGGCACGCACGGCGTCGATCACCTGCTGCGTGACGGTCTTGACCATCGTGTCGGGGTTGCTGCTATCGACGGCCTGTGCGGACGCCGCGCCACTGAATGCAAACAGACCTGCAATAAACGGGATAAGGAAGAAGAATTTTTTCATTTCCAGTCCTGCAAAAAAAATAAGCTTAGGTTGGAGGCGACGATATCACGCGAGTTCAGCCGCAATCCACGCCCAAACTGCGAGAATCGTATCCGAGTGTTACGACAGACGGATACGCCACCCGCATTTGTTATGCCTCAGCGCAGCTTCAGCGACGGATAGCCGAAGTGCGCCGGCGGCACGATCTGGCCACCGGGGACAGTCGGCGGTGCATCGGTGCCCGAGGCGGGCTGTGCGGCACCTGCCGCATCGTTCGTCGACGCGCCCGAAGCCGCCTCCGGCGCCGAAGCCGGCGTGGGCGCAGGCGGTGTCGCCGCGCCGCCGTCGACGTCTTCGTATTTCGGCAGCGGCGCTTCGCTGCCGTAGTCCGGCAGCCCCGTCGATGCATTGCCGCCGGTCAACAGATAGCGGCGACGCTGAAGATACGCGTTACGCACGAACGAGTATTTGTCGAGCGCCGCGCCTTCCAGCACGTCGCTTGCGTTCAGCAGGTTCGCGCGCGTGTTGACCACGTTCAGACCGTAGAGCGCCCAGCTCACGCTGTCCGGCTTCACGTACGTGAGCGGATTGATGAAGTAGTTGCCCGCCATGCCCACGCCGTCGCGCACCGTGCTCGGCCCGAACAGCGGCAGCACCAGATACGGACCGGGCGGCACGCCATAGTGACCGAGCGTCAGACCGAGGTCGTTGTCGTGCTTCGGCAGCTTGGCGAGCGTCGCAACGTCGAACAGGCCGCCCACACCGAAGATCGTGTTGATCACGATACGCATGATGTCCGATACACCGTCGGCGATCTTCAACTGCAGCAGATTGTTCGCCGCGATGTAAACGTCGCCGATGTTCGAGAAGAAGTTCGTGACGCTGTCACGCACCGGTTGCGGCGTGACGAACACGTAGCCCTTCGCGACCGGCTTCAACGCGTACTTGTCGAGCGTGTCGTTGAACGTGAAGACGGTACGATTGAAGCCCTCGATCGGATCTTCCTTCGTCGGATTCTGAACAGTTGCGCAACCCGCCAGCGCTGCCACCGCCAGCGTGATCCCCGCGACACGTAAGCGTGTCGAGTTCATTGTTATTCTCCTTATTGGCCGGATGCACCCGAAGCAGCGGCAGCGGGAGCTGCAGGAGCCGGCTCTGCCGGCGCAGGCGCAGCAGATGCACCGGGTTTGGCAGCGCCCGAATCCGCTGCCTTGCTATACAGGAACTGTCCGATCAGATTCTCCAGGACGATAGCCGATTGGGTCATCGTGATCGTGTCGCCGGCTTTCAGCATTTCGCTGTCGCCACCCGGCTCAAGACCGATGTACTGCTCACCCAACAGGCCCGACGTCAGAATCTTCGCGGACGTGTCTTTCGGAAACTGATATTGCTTGTCGAGATCGAGCGTCACGACGGCCTGATACGAATTGCTGTCGAAGCCGATCGATTCGACGCGGCCCACCGTCACGCCCGCGCTCTTCACGGGCGCGCGCACCTTGAGGCCGCCGATATTGTCGAATTTCAGCTTGACCGGGTACGTCGCCTGAAACGACAGCGAGCTCATGTTGCCGGCCTTCAGCGCGAGGAACAGCAACGCGATGAAGCCGAGCACCACGAACAGACCTACCCAGAAATCGAGAGCAGTTTTTTTCATCGTCATCCCAAAGAGAATCTATGCCGCTGCGGCGCGAGCCCTGCGCGGCGCACCGCGCGAGGTTGGCTCGTCACCGCCTAGCTGAACATCAGCGCGGTCAGCAGGAAATCGAGACCGAGCACGGCCAGCGACGCGTAGACGACCGTCTTCGTGGTCGCGCGCGACACGCCTTCCGGCGTGGGCTTCGCTTCGTAGCCCTGGTAGAGCGCGATGAACGTCACCGCGAAGCCGAACACGACGCTCTTGATCACGCCGTTGCCGACGTCGCGATACGCATCGACGCCGCCCTGCATCTGCGACCAGAACGCGCCCGCGTCGACGCCGATCATCAGCACGCCCACGACATAGCCGCCGAGCACGCCCACCGCGCTGAAAATCGCCGCGAGAATCGGCATCGAAATGATGCCCGCCCACATGCGCGGCGCGACGACCACTTTCAGAGGATCGACGGCCATCATTTCCATTGCCGTCAGTTGCTCGCCCGCCTTCATCAGGCCGATTTCGGCCGTGAGCGACGTGCCCGCGCGCCCGGCGAACAGTAGCGCCGTCACGACGGGCCCGAGTTCGCGCACGAGCGACAGCGCAACCAGCAAGCCGAGCGCCTGTTCGGAGCCGTAGCGATTGAGCGTGTAGTAACCCTGCAAGCCGAGCACGAAGCCAACGAACAGCCCCGACACCGCGATGATCACCAGCGAATAGTTACCGACGAAGTGGATCTGCTTCGTGACAAGACGCGGACGGCGCAGCAGCGGGAAAAATTCCAGCACGAGGCGCACGAACATGCGCGCCGCATAACCCGTCTGTCCGAGCCCGCAAATGACGGAACGGCCGATGAAGCTGATCATGCGCGGCCTCCGCCAATGCCGAAATCCGCCGCAAGCGGCGTGCTGCTCGGATAGTGAAATTTGAACGGGCCATCAGGCGTGCCGTCGAGGAACTGGCGCACGGTCGGATCCGTCGACGCACGCAGCTCGGCGGGCGTGCCTTCGGCGAGGACACCGCCGTTGGCGAGGAAGTAGACGTAGTCGGCGATGGCGAACGATTCGGGCACGTCGTGCGTGACGAGGATCGACGTCGCGCCGAGCGCCGTGTTCAGCGCGCGGATCAGGTTAGCCGTGATACCGAGCGAAATGGGGTCGAGGCCGGCGAACGGCTCGTCGTACATCATCAGTTCGGGATCGAGCGCGATGGCGCGGGCCAGCGCGACACGACGCGCCATGCCGCCCGAAATCTCCGACGGCGCGAGATCGCGCGCGCCGCGCAGACCGACCGCGTTGAGCTTCATCAACACGAGGTCGCGGATCAGTTCTTCGGGAAGATCGGTGTGCTCGCGCAGGGCGAACGCGACGTTTTCGAACACCGACATGTCGGTGAACAGCGCGCCGAACTGGAACAGCATGCCCATCTTGCGACGCAGCTCGTACAGGCCTTCACGCGTCTGCGCGCCGATGTCCTGCCCGTGGAACAGCACCTGGCCGCGCTGCGCGCGCACGAGGCCGCCGATCAGCCGCAGCACGGTCGTCTTGCCGCATCCCGAGCCGCCCATGACCGCGACCACCTGGCCGCGTTTGAAGCGCAGATTCAGGTTGGACAGGACGAGCCGGTCGCCGTAGCCGAAGTCGACGTCGCGCAGCTCAAGGAGGGTCTCGGAAGAGGAAGGCACGTAGCTGACAGTCCTTTTACACGGAAGGCCGAATTATAGGGCCTTCGTGCAAACCCTGCCTTGACGACGCTAACGATTTAACTTTTCTAAACTTTTTGTTGCAAAAACGCTTTTTGCAGCGCCTGGGCGGCCGATGCGGGATCGGCAGCTTCCGTGATCGCGCGGACGACGGCGGCGCTCTTCACGCCGGTCGCGAGTACCTGCGGCAGCACATCGCCGCTAATCCCGCCGATCGCGACCAGCGGCACGACGCCCTCCAGCAGTTTCACGTAGCGCGCGAGCCTTGCCAGACCTTGCGGCGCGGTCGGCATCACTTTCGTCGTGGTCGGGAACACGGCGCCAAGCGCGATGTAACTCGGACGGAAGTGCAGCGCGGTCAGCATTTCGTAGTAACCGTGCGTCGACAGGCCGAGGCGCACGCCTGCCTGCGACAAGGCGTGCAGATCCGCTGTATGTACGTCTTCCTGGCCGAGGTGCACGCCATAGGCACCTGCGTCGATGGCGGCTTGCCAGTGGTCGTTGATGAAAACGCACGCGTCGTGCTCACGGCCCGCCGCGATCGAGCGTGCGATTTCCCGCTTCAGTTCGTCTGGTTCCGCCGTCTTGCGACGCAGTTGCAAGGTCTTCACGCCGAAGCTTGCTACGCGCTCGACCCATTCCGCTGTCGGCAACACCGCGTAGATGCCGAGTGCGTCCGGACAGGCGGCAAAAGCTTGCGCAGGCGCGTCCGGCAAACCGGCGACGCGCGGGAAGCGCGAAATGTCACAAGGCCAGGCATCGTCGGATTTCGTTTCGTCGCCGTCGCGCCATGCGAGCGCGAGCACCAGCGCGTCGTGCGGATCGAAGCCGCAATCGAGAAACGCGGCGAGCGCGGCAATCCAGTCTTCGGCCAGATGGCCTTCCAGCTGATAGCGCACGCCGCCCAGATGCAACACCGCGCGGCCCGCCGCCGCCTCGATCACGCCCACGCCCTGCGTCATCCAGCGCGCGATCTGCTCGAGGTGCTGCTCGCTGCTTTGCTTCAGGTCGGTGAAGACGATCAGGTCGCCGCCATTCACGTCGTCGGGCGCCGTCAGGCAGATGCGCCAGTTGACGTGCGTCGGCGGCCAGTCGCCCAGGCGCGCGCGGATGCGTTCCGCCGCTTCCGTGAGTTCATCGGCGGGCGGCCAGAACAGATCGCGGCCCGCGAGTTTCAGAGTCTCCGTCATGCCGCAGCGCTCCCATCCTGATGCCAGAACGGCATGCCGACGACGGGCGTGCTCGCATGGGCAGTTTCACGTTCGGCCATCGGGCCGGCCAGATAAGCCTCGCGGCCCGCTTCGACGCCCATGGCAAAGGCGCGCGCCATCGTCTCCGGGTGCGTGGCCTGCGAGACAGCCGTGTTCAGCAGCACGCCGTCGAAGCCCCACTCCATCACCTGACACGCATGCGACGGCACGCCGAGGCCCGCGTCGACGATCAGCGGCACATCGGGCAAACGCTCGCGCAGCACGCGCAAGCCATACGGATTCACGACGCCCTTGCCGGTGCCGATGGGCGCGCCCCACGGCATCAGCGCTTCGCAGCCGGCATCGAGCAGACGCCGGCCGATCACGAGATCTTCCGTGCAATACGGCAGCACCTTGAAGCCGTCCTTCACCAGTTGCGCAGCAGCTTCAATCAGGCCGACCGGGTCGGGCTGCAGCGTGTAATCGTCACCGATCAGTTCGAGCTTGATCCAGTCGGTGTCGAAGACTTCGCGCGCCATGTGCGCCGTCGTCACCGCCTCGCTGACCGTCTGGCAGCCGGCCGTGTTCGGCAGGAGCGGCACGCCGTGGCGCTTGAGCAGATCGAAGAAGCCGGCTTCCGCGCCGCCTTCGCTCATCTGCCGGCGCAGCGCGACCGTCACCATGCCCGGCTTCGACGCCGCGATCGAATCCGACAGCGACTGCAGCGACGGATAGCGCGAGGTGCCCAGCAGCACGCGGCTCTGGAAGGTTTCGCCGTAAAGCGTGAGCGCGTCGGCGGGGGCGTTCGCGTGTGAGTTCATGTGTGATTCCTTGTCAGTGGCTTGCGTCGCGTGGTCCGGCCTCAGCCGCCCGCGACGGGATGCACGACGTCGAGCTTGTCGCCCGCCTGCAATGCGCGCGCGGTATGCTGCCCACGCGCGACGAAATTGCCGTTCAGCGCCACGGCGAACGGCGGCCGCGCGCCGTACGCGCTGAGCGCGTCGGCGACGGTCGCGCCTTCGGGCAGCGACAGCGGCTTCTGATTGATCTGAATGTCCATGTCCATGAGTTCAAACATTGAGAGTGACAGCGGGCTCGCGATCCAGCCGGAACAGCTCGCTCCAGCGCGCGTTGCGTTGCCAGTCGGCAAAACCGTCGGAATCGGCGACGCGACCATCGAGCAGCGCCGACGCGAGCCGCACCGCTTCGCCCGCGACTTCGGGCACGATCATGTAGCCATGCCGGTACAGCCCGTTCACGCGCAGCGTGCTTGCGCCGTCCCACAGCAACACGGGACGATGATCGGGCAAAGTCGGCCGGCATTGCGAGTTCAGCTCGAGAATGCGCGCCTCGCCGAAACCGGGATGCACCGAAAACGCCGCGCTCAACAATTCGAGTGCCGAGCGCACGCTGACGGGCGACATGTCCTCGCCTTCCACTTCCGTCGCGCCGATCACATAAAGATCGTCCTGCTTCGGCGCGATATAGAGCGGATAGCGCGGATGCAATAACCGCACCGGACGCGTCAGATCGATGCCGGGCGCGTGCACGCGTGCGACTTCGCCGCGGATGCCGCGCAACGTCGGCATGACGGGCTTCGCGCCCAGCCCGCGGCAATCGATCGTGATCCTCGCGGGCGGCAGCGCGCCGTCGTCGACGGACGTGTTCCAGTGCGTCTCGACGCCGCGTTGCGCCAGCCCCGCAGCCAGCGCCGACAGCACCTGCCGGTTATCGAGCTGGCCTTCGTGCGGCAGCAGCCAGCCTTGCGAGAAGCGGCCCGCGAGCGCGGGCTCGGCCGCGCCGACCTGCGCGCCTGACAGCGCGACGAGTCCGCCGTCGAGCAGTTCGGCGGGCGCATTGGCGCGCAGCCGTCGCTCGAACAGCGGCGCCTCGGCGCGATCGCCGTGATGCCAGACGATCAGCGAGCCGTTGCGCTGGAAAAACACCGGCTCGGGCAATTGCGCGAGCAAGGTCGGCCAGGTTTCCAGCGACGCCGCGCCCAGCCGCGTAATCAGCAGCTCGGCGCTGGCGGCCTCCGCGAGCGGCGCCAGCATCGCGGCGGCGACCCACGCGGCCGCCTGCGAGCCAGCCGCGTCGCCGCGCTCATAAAGCGCCACGCGATGCCCTTCGCCCGCGAGTTGCCACGCGACGAGGCGTCCGCACAGCCCGCCGCCGATCACAGCGAAATCCGGTTGAGCAGACGTCCTCATCGTGTGGCTCCGAAGCAAACCCGGAGCGCCGCAAACCGCGCGCCCACGACGGAACGACGGGCGAAACCCGCAGCCATGAAGCCAGAAATTGAAGAATGAGCGGTCATCGAATCCTTTCCGTACGGCAAAAGTGCGCACGTACCCAAGGACGAAACCGGCGGGCGAAGCCGGCCGGGCAAGGGCGTTCACAATGCAACGGGAACGCCGCCCGGCGGAAGGAGAACTTCCAGGAAATACTTCCCGAAAACTTCCCGCGCCGGTATTACCCGGATCGGGTGCGAAGGGTCTCTCTCAGCCTCGCTGCAGCGACTGCCAGCGCACGAAGCACCCCTGTTTCGTCCGGACCATTAGACCATAAAAGCCGCGCGCGCCGCAAACCCGGGCAGACCTCAATCGGCGGCGGCTGATTTTGGCGAGGTTCGCTATTGCTCTGGCACAATGGCACGCGTCAATGCGGACGGAATGTTGCGCCACTGCAAGGCCTTTGTCGGGTTTGGGCAGCCGCGCCGGGGCACGGTGAAACGTCCGCTTAAGTTCAGATTAAGTCGGTGCCGGAACAATCGCAGCCGGGCCACCAACACGACGGGACGCGACAGCGGCGCCATGCCGCTGCGCAATGCACCTCGCCGCCGCCCGGCCGACCGTATGAAAGGATGCTTATGATCGACAATTCGAAAAATCCGGCGGACATCACCGCGTGGGGCCTCATCAAGCCCTACTGGGTGTCCGAGGATCGATGGAAAGCGCGGGGCCTGCTCGCGCTCGTCATCGCGATGAACATGACGATGGTCGCGGCCAACGTCTGGTTCAACACCTGGCAGCGCACGTTCTTCGACGCGATCCAGCAGTACAACTACCCCGTCTTCAAATATTCGCTGCTGCAGTTCACGGTCATTGCGCTCGCGCTGATCCTGCTCGGCTCGTACCGGACCTACTTCCGGCAGATGCTCGAATTCCGCTGGCGGCAGTGGCTCACCAACCGTTACCTGAACGACTGGCTGGGCGACCGCGCGTATTACCGGATCGAGCGCGACAGTCTCGCCGACAACCCTGACCAGCGGGTTTCCGCCGACCTGCAAGGGTTGGCCAGCGCGTCGCTGAATCTGTCGCTCGGCCTGCTGTCGACCACGGTCACGCTGTTCTCGTTCATCGTGATCCTGTGGAACCTGTCGGGCGCGTTCGCGTTCCACATGTTCGGCACGGAGTTTTCGATTCCGGGTTACATGGTGTGGGCGGCGCTGATCTACGCGGCAGTCGGCTCGTGGGTCACGCACAAGGTCAACCATCCGCTGGTGTCGATCAACTACCAGCAGCAGCGTGTGGAAGCCGACTTCCGTTTCTCGCTGATCCGCATCCGCGAAAACGCCGATCAGATCGCGCTGTATCAGGGCGAGCGTTCGGAAGAGCAGCAGCTCAAGGGCGTGTTCTCGCACATCCGGGAAAACTGGCGCCTCATCATGCGCTTCACGCGGCGCTTCAACATCGTCGTCATCAGTTATTCACAACTGGCCATCGTCTTCCCGTACATCGCGGCTGCGCCGAAGTACTTTTCGAAGAGCATCTCGTTCGGCATGTACCAGCAGGTGACGGGCGCGTTCGGCACGGTCAGCGATTCATTCTCCTGGTTCATCAACAATTACGATTCGCTCGCCGAATGGCGCGCCACCGTCAACCGTCTGCGGGAATTCCATCGCGTGATGCGCTCGCAGCATCTGCATGAGTCGGTTGTCGAAGGCACTGCGCACGGCGGCATCAACGTGCACGTCACGGATACCGATTCGATCGACGTGACGAATCTTCATCTGCAGCGTCCTGACGGCGAGCCGATGGCGAACGTCGGCTCGTTCCATATCGCGCCGAAGTCGCGCTGGCTGGTGCGCGGTCCGTCGGGCGCGGGCAAGAGCACGCTGATGCGCACGCTCGCGGGCCTGTGGCCGTTCGGTGAAGGCACGATCGAAAAACCCGCCGACGCGAAACTGCTGTTCATCCCGCAACGCAGCTATCTGCCCATCGGCACGCTGAAGGCGGCGCTCTGCTATCCGTCGGAGGCTTCCGCGTATTCGGACGAAGCATGCCGCGAGGTGCTCACCGTGTGCCGCTTGCCGGAACTCGCGGATCGCCTGGGCGAATCGACGCACTGGGAACGCTCGCTGTCGCCTGGCGAGCAGCAACGTCTCGCAGCAGCGCGCGCGTTGCTTCAACAGCCCGACTTCCTGTTCCTCGACGAAGCGACGAGCGCGCTCGATCCCGAGAACGAAAGCATCATCTACAACGCGCTGATCGAGCGTCTGCCGAACACGGCGATCGTCAGCGTCGCGCATCGCAAGACGCTCGAAGCGTTCCACGACCAGACGCTGTTCATCGAGCGCGCTGTCGAGCGCGTGGCGGCGTGAGCGACGCGCCGTTCGAGCGCGTCGTGCTGGTGACGGGCGCGGGTTCCGGCATCGGCGCCGCGCTCGCCCGGCGCATTGCGGCGCCGCGTGTCGCGCTGATGTTGCATGCGCGCGGCGCGGACGAAGCGTCTCGCGTGCGGCTCGATCAGGTCGCGGCGACCTGCGCGGCGAACGGCGCGACATGCGCAACGGTGCTTGCCGATCTCGCCGAACGCGGCGCGTCCGAACACGCTGTCCATCAGACGCTCGCGCGTTTTGGCGCGCTCGACCAGATCGTCGCCAACGCGGGACACGCGCAGCGTCAAACCATCGGCACGCTCGATTTCGATGCGCTCGCGGAGTCGTTCGCGGCGATGCCTGCTGCGTTCGGCGCGCTCGTCAAACGGGCAGCGCCTGCGCTCGAAACCTCGAAACGCGGTCGCGTCGTGGCCGTGAGTTCGTTCGTCGCGCATCGCTATCGTGCGGACTCGGCGTTCGCGGGCACGGCTGCCGCGAAGGCCGCGCTCGAATCGCTGGCAAAAACGGCAGCGGCCGAATTGGCGCCGCACGGCGTCACGGTGAATTGCGTCGCGCCGGGTTACACGCGCAAGGATCGCGGACCGAGCGCGGAGAATGCGCCCGCGTGGACGCGTGCTGCGGAGGCGACACCGCTCGGGCAGGTCGCCGAACCCGACGACATCGCCGCGCTGATCGCCTTTCTGCTTTCCGACTCCGCGCGTCACATCACGGGTCAGGTGATCCACGTCGACGGCGGGCTGACGCTCGGATAAGCGCCGCGCGAGTCTTACGCGCTTCCAGTCAGCGCAACATCCTGAAAGACTCTCGAACAGTTCGAAAGCACTTCCGAAGCGCATGCGCTGTTCCGTGCTTTGCGCGCGGGCATTTCCAGCGACGATTGCATCGTGGGCCAAACGCTCCCCTGGCGCAGCCCGCGACGCAAACTCAACGTCACTGGAAATACCTGCCATGTCATTCGACCGCCGCCTCCTTTCGCTTTCCCGTTTGTCCCGCCTGTCTGCTGGTATCGCGCAGTCCGGCCGCGACGCCGCGCTGACGGCCACGGCCGTGTTGCTGTTCGCGACGGCCGCGAACGCCGCGCAGACCACGCCCGTGAAACAGGCCGAACCCGCCGACGTCTGCCCGGCGCTGTCGCACATCGTGTCGTCCGCCGACTTCAAGAAACTGCGCGACGAGCCTGCTGCGACGTTGCCGGGCGTCGACCCGATCGAAGACTGCCGTGCCAACTCGCATGCGTACGATTGCCGCTGGCGCGCGCACTGGGAAGCTGACGGCTTCGTCAACGATCCGCTCGAGGAAATCGGCGCGGACATCGCCGCGTGCTTCCCGAACGTCGTGCACGACATCAACACGCCGACGCGCCAGCACTTCATCGTGAAGACGGCCGACCGCCGCGTGAGCGTCACGGCGAGCGTGCAAGGTCAGAACGAACTGCGCCTGCGCATTGCGCGCTGAGCGCTCTTGACCCGACCTGACGTCATCTCAACCAGCCTGCTCGCGAGCGCATCGTGATCGCTTCTTCATTCGCGCATGTCTTGCGGTTCGTGCTCGCGGCGCTGTGTTTGATGTCGCTGGGTGGTTGCGCGTGGACGCTGATTACGGCCGCCGATGCGACGGGTTCTGTGATTCAGGCAGGCTACGCGATCGCGTCGAACTATTCGTCGCCGACTTTTATCAGCGGGCGGCGCGCGAAGATCAGCACGGTGTGCATCGAGGTGAACCAGCTGGTTTCGGTTGGCGACTTCGTGCCTGCTTTGCAGCTTGCGCTCGATAAGCGCGGGATTCGATCTGACGTGTATAACCCGGGGACTTCGCCGGCTGGGTGCGAGGCACGGCTCGTGTATAACGCGTCTGTCGACTATGGGCGCCGCTCGTTCAGCGATGAGCCTACGCAGTATCTTTCGATGATCGATCTCACGCTGATTCAGCATGGGCGGATTCTCGTGACCGCGCGGTATCAGACGGGTGGGCTTGGGGTCGATCGATACTCGAGTGCTTCGGTGAAGCTGGATGGGTTGATCGATAAGATGGTCGTGAATCAGATCGCTGATTTGCAGGTTGAGACTATTCAGACTTCAGCAATCGGGAAGTAGTGCTCTGCAGGGGCTTTGCCGGTCGGTGGGGTTTGCCTTTTCGCTGGCATCCGCGTTTTGTTACTGGTGCTTCAAGCGTTGCCCCTGTGCGGGGCGGCACCTACTTTTCTTTGCCGCCGCAAAGAAAAGTAGGCAAAAGAAAGCGGCTCACACCGCCAGCACGTGTGTTTGCCTGAGGGCCCCCATAGGTTCTTACACTTCAAACGGCAACGCCCCCGTTCGCGCTCGTTGCCAACGCTCTCCCTGTACGCCTCACCCACTTCGTGCCCCGCGTCTCAGCACGCCGTGCCAGACAGTCCTCAGCCGCCCAGGTGGCAAACTGTGTGTAGGCATTCGCGCCATGACCGCATCACTCCGGACTGGGTAGCACGGCTGGTGTTTCTGATAAGAGCACTAACCTGTGCGGTGCGACACCCTACACACAGTTTGCCACCTGGGCGGCACAAACCGTTCGCTGCCGCTGGCTCTTGTGAGGGTGTCTGAAGCGGGTGAGGCATCTGTTCGGAGCGTTGGCAACGAGCGCCAACAGAGACGTTGCCGTGTGGAGCATAAGACCAGTTGAGGGCCCTCAGGCAAATACACGGGCTGGCGGTGTGAGCCGCTTTCTTTTGCCTACTTTTCTTTGCGGCGGCAAAGAAAAGTAGGTGCCGCCCCGCACAGGGGCAACGCTAGCAAACCAAATGCATAACGCGGATGCCAGCAAAAAAAGCCCAAACCACCACCCAGCGTCGCAGACGAAAAAAACCTCTTACGGAGGAAAGATTTCGAAAGCACCCCCAGCTTCCGCGCGAAGCGCACCCCAACTACTATCGCCAGGATGAACTCATCCATTATGGTCGTCGACGACGACCCCGTCGTCCGCGACATCGTGCGCGACTATCTGCAAGGCCGGGGCTTCACGGTCTCCGTGCTCGAAAACGGTATGGCGCTACAACAGGCGCTCCAGAACGAACGGCCCGCGCTCGTCGTGCTCGACATCATGATGCCCGAGCTGGACGGTATCAGCGCATTGCGCGCGCTGCGCCTCGCCGGCGACAACATCCCCGTGATCCTGCTGACCGCGCGCGCGGATGTGATCGATCGCGTGATCGGTCTCGAACTGGGCGCAGACGACTACCTCGGCAAACCATTCGATCCGAGCGAACTCGTCGCACGCATCCGCAGCGTGCTGCGCCGACGCGAAAGCGCAGCGCCTAGCGCGCCCGAAAATCGCGCGCCGTATCGCTTCGGTCGCTTCGAAGTGAATTTCCCCGCGCGCGAACTGCGCCGCGACGGCGAACGCATCGCCCTGCGCTCCAGTGAATTCGCGATGCTCAAAGTGTTCGTGTCGCACGCGATGACCGTGCTCACGCGCGCGCAGCTGCTCGAAAAGCTGCACGGCGGCACCGATACGCACCGCAATCGCAGCCTCGATGTGTCGATCTGGCGCCTGCGCCGGCTGATCGAAGTCGATCCGTCCGAGCCGCGCTACGTGCAGACCGTGTGGGGCAAAGGCTATGTATTCGTGCCGGACGGCGAGATCGGCGCAGCGGAACGTTATGACGCGCCCGTCGCGAATCTCTGACACGCTGCAACGCCGCGTTTCATGAACGGATCGGCAACCGCCGACAGCTTGCGCGCGAGCGCAAGAACCACCGCGCCTGCCGCGCGGCCCGCGCAAAGCATCAGAACGTCAACACGCTCATGAACATCCGCTGCAGCCAGCCGAGCGTCGTCGAATCGGCGAGCATGCCTTGGCCCGCCTGTTCGATGCGTGCGTTCGCCACCTTGCTCGACGCGACGTAGTTCCCCGACTCGATATCCTTCGGGTTCACGATGCCCGACAGCCGCAGCCGGTCACGGTTGCCGCCCATCGAAATCAGCTTCTCGCCCGATACCACCAGGTTGCCCGTCGGCATCGTGCCGATCACCGTGACGGCGAGCGTGCCCGTCATGCCGCTCGTGTCGGCGATCGATCCCTGCCCCTTGAACGTCGTGCTCGCCGAGCCGATGTTGAACAGCCGCGCAAGACGCGCCGCCGTGCCCGTCGATTTGTCGGCGGCTTCGGCTGTGATGTCGCTCGCGCGGCTCGCCTGCGCGTTCGTGCTGTTCGAGCCGGTGTACGACTCCGACAGACGGATCGTCAGCACGTCGCCGATATGCTGCGCGCGCGGCGTCTCGTACAGCAGAATCCCCGTGCCCGCCTGAAAGATCGCGCCCTGCGTGTTCACGTTGAGCGGCGCGGTCGACAGCGGCGGCAGCATCGGCGTGTCGACGATCGAATCTTTCGTGGCGCCGCAGCCGGCGAGCGCGTAGAAAGCGGCGGCGCTCGTCAGCACGGCGACGGCGCGTGGCATGTACATGACGTTCATGGTGTGTCGTGCCCCTGCGTGTGATGAAGCAATGAAGCCAATCGAAATCTCTCGTCAACCCGCGTCGGGACTGCTCGCTTGCCACTGCCGCACGACCGACTTCATATACGCGTCCGGGTCCTTCAGCAGATAGATGAGCGTCGCGTTGTGCGTCGCGGGCAACAGGCACAACGTGATCGAACTCACGTCGTTTTCCCAGATATAGACGGGCAGCGCGCCCGCAGTCGGCGAGCTGACCTGCGTCGCGGTGCGCGGCGCGCCGTAGCGGTCTTCGAACGCGTCGCGCAGATCGTCAGCCGTGATCTCGTCGATCACGAATGAAATCTCATACAGCCGGAAGCCGCTCTGCCCATCGACGCGCACGAACCGCAGCACATGCTCGTCGGCAGGCGCGCCGTCCACGACGGCGCGCGACACTTCCCAGCCGTCCGCCGCGCGATGCGCCCATTGGCACGCGATCGTCAGGCTCTGCGACGTCTTCAGCCGCATGCCGAGCGAACCCGCGACGTTGTCCGTCTCGCAGACAGGCACGCTGCCGAGCGGCGTCGCACGCACCCGCGAGACGGCGCGAAATTCGTCGAGCGTGATGCCGAGCGGAATGCCACGAAACGCGAACGGCTTGTCGGCGGTGCGCTTTTTCGCGCCGACCGCCGACATGCGCAACGTGGCCGCCTGTTGCGGCGACAACATGTTCTGCGCGCTCGCCGCCAACGGTATCAGCGCGCAGGACATGGCCACGGCGCATGCGGTCAGCGCGCGCCCAATCGAAGTGAGTTGCATGGCTCGCCTCGCGTAACTGATGGCAGCAGCTCAGTCGATGGCTGCGGCACAGGCGTCGAACGGCGTCGCGGCCACATGGCCGACGACGGGCAGAATCTTCAGCGTCGCCGAGGTCAGCCGGCACGGCAGCGCCGCGACGGCGCAGCCGTCGAGCGGCAACACCGCCGCGCCCACGGCCGACCACATCGCGAGACGCGTAGCAGCGCGTCGTGCGCGCAGGTAAAAGCGTGATTTCGGCACGGCGAACTCCGGCACGTCAGGCCGTCGTGTTGACGTGATTGCCGACCATGCCGACGGGCGAGCCGGACGTTTGCGCGGTGCTCGCCTTGTCGCCCGTTGCCGTCGCGGCGGCCGTCGTGGACGTGCCGCGCGCGGCGGGCTTTTCAGCGGCGGATGGTCGAGCAATGTTCTGCAGTTGCGTCGTGAAGTGGTTGTTCTGAACAGTCATGGCAAACCTCATGAAGTGCGAGAGTCTTCGGAATCGCCGTGCGCCCGTTTGCGACAGACGTCGCGGAGTCGGCGCACACGGCGGCGTGTGGCATGACGAATAATCCCGTCTGCCTCGTTGTCACGATGGCTCAAGCAACGCACGTATTTCTGAGGTGCTTACGACCGCTTGCGAATGCATGCGAAATCTTTCCAATGCCGCAAAATGCAGAGGTTTTCGCTCAATATCCGGAATGCGCGCGCGAGAGAAATATTGCGGACTGCAACGCGCGCGACGGACCGCGACGCCCCGCCTGGCAAGGAAGGCTTCAGAAGGGGTGCCCCGCGCGCATGCTGCGCGAGAGTTTGAGTAAGTGTTGGTAAGGAAAGCTTCAACCGCCGACAAGCCCTGCCGGACTAGAATTTCGGTATGAATCCACAGGTCCTCATCGTCGACGACGATCCCGTCGTGCGCGATCTGCTTTGCCGCTTCCTGCAATCGAATGGCTACGATGCATCCGTGCTGCATGACGGCACGCATCTGCAACGCCGTCTCGAACGGGAGCGGCCTTCCGTCGTCGTGCTCGACATCATGATGCCGAACACCGACGGCCTGCGCGCGCTCACCGCATTGCGTGCCGCCGGCGACGACATTCCCGTGATCTTCGTGACGGCGCGCGGCACGGTGGCCGATCGCATCATCGGGCTATCGCTCGGCGCCGACGACTATCTGACGAAGCCATTCGATCCACGCGAACTGCTCGCGCGCATCCAGACGGTGCTGCGGCGGCGCGGCCCGGCGACGACGAGCGCGCCGGAAGCGCGCAAGCGTTATCGCTTCGGTCCGTTCGAACTGGACTTCGCAACGCGCACGCTATCGCGCGACGAAACACGCGTCACGCTGCGCGACAGCGAATTCGCGCTGTTGAAGATCTTCGTCAACAATCCGTACAAGGTGCTGTCGCGTGTGCTGATTCACGATCTCGTCCATCGCGACGACCTGCCGTTCCGCGACCGCAGTCTCGATGTGCCGATCTGGCGTTTGCGCCGCGTGATCGAAAACGATCCGTCGAATCCGTGCTACGTGCAGACGGTGCGCGGCAAGGGCTACGTGTTCGTCCCCGACGCGGACCCGAATGGCGCGCCCTTCGCCGCCGATCCCGCGTGATTCGCGCGTGACCCGCATCAGGAATCCGCTGAATACGCTGTTCGGCAGGATGGCGTTGCTGTCGTCGGCGGTGCTGTTTGCGATTCAGGCTGGCTGGTTCGTGCTGGTCGTGATGCAGCCGCCGCATCACGAAGTGGACGGCTACGCACGCGGCATTCTGCTCGCGCTGCAGGCCGCGAACGGCGAGCCCGTCAACGGCGCCGACGTCGCGCCCGCGCTGCGCGTGCATCTCGTGCCGACATGGAACATGCCCGCCACCGTCCATCTCGAGCCGCCCACGCGCAGGCCCTTCATCGAGCTCACACGCCATTTGCGTGCGAGCCTGCCCGCCGGCACCGAGATCGCCGTCGACGACACGCATATGCCGCGTCTATGGGTGCGCTTTCCGCGCAAGTCGATGTGGGTCGTGATACCCGTCGATGTGCCGCCGCGTCCGCGCTTCGTGATCGAATCCGTCTCGATGCTGCTCGCCGCGCTGCTGCTGTCGCTGCTCGCCGTCTGGCAGATGCAGCGGCCGCTGACACGCGTCGCGCATGCGGCGCGCGCATTCGGCGCGGGCAGCCGGCCCGAGCCCGTCTCCGAACAGGGTCCGCGCGAACTGCGCGATCTGATCGGCTCGTTCAACGACATGATGCGACGCCTGAACGAAGCCGGCGACGATCAGGCCGTGATGCTCGCAGGCGTCGCGCACGATCTCAAAGCACCGCTCACGCGTTTGAAGTTGCGCGCCAGCGTGCTCGCCGACGAGAACGAACGCGCGGGCCTGATCCGCGACGTCGATTCGCTGACGAACATCGTGCAGCAATTCCTGGAGTTCGCGGGACAGTCGGCGGAGTCGGGACCGATGACGGAAGTGGACGCTTTCCTGCGCGAGCAGTTTTCTTCCACGGACGGCATTGAAGGCGATGAAGTTGATGGAGCCGACGAAGCCGACGACGGCGAAGCGCCGCTTTTCAGGCTCGATCTGCAGGCCGGTTCGCACTTCACGCTGCCGCGCACGCTGCTGGACCGGCTCGTTACCAATCTCGTCGACAACGCGTTCGAGCACGGCGCGCCGCCCGTCGAAATCGCGACGTCACGCGACGGGGAACAATGGATCATCGATGTCCGCGATCACGGGCCTGGCATTCCCGAAGACCGCATCGCGGCGGCAATGAAGCCGTTCGTGCGGCTCGATGCGGCGCGCGGGGGCGAAGGACATTGCGGGCTCGGCCTCGCGATCGTCGTGCGCCTTGCGCATCATCGCGGCGGCAAGTGCACGGTGGAGAATCACCCGGAAGGCGGGCTGCATGTGCGCGTCGCGCTGCCTGTCGCCGTGCCGGAAGCTTGAGGCGACGCCAGCCCGTGAATAGCGGCTAACGCACGCTGGATACGTTACTCACGTTACGCACGCGCCGTTTGCGCTTACCTTGCCTTACGGTTGCGCCATTTCACTGCCCTGCAGACCTATAGTGCAATCCGGCGTCCTCGGCGCCTCCCTGTTCGGTCCGTCCCGCTGCCACCTGGGACGGGCCGTTTTTTCTTTGTGCGCCGGAAAAGTCAGAGAAGAAAACGGTCGCGCAAGGTATCGACCGTCGATTGCGTGAGGCCGAGGCCGCGCGTGAGATAGCCCGACATCGTGCCGTAGCTGGATTGCACCTGATCGAACGATGCCTGCAAATAGCTGCTCTGCACGCTCGCGAGCGGCCTTTCCGCATTCGCGGCCAGATCGCCGCTTTGCTGGCGGCGCGCCTCGACGCGCGCCGAAATCGCATTTGCCATATACGTGTTCGACAGCAGATAGTCCTGCATGATGATGTCGAACGGCACGTTGGCGATGCTCAGCAACAGCGCTGCGGCCCAGCCCGCGCGATCCTTGCCCGCGCTCGAATGAATCAGCTGCGGGCCGGCCGTGTCGGCAAGCTGCGAAAGCAGGGAGCCGAATGCCGCGCGCTGCACGGCATCCGTCACGTAGAGCCGCTGTGCGCGTTCCATCGACGACACCGCGCTCCCCTCGCTATCCAGCATGGGTGTGATGACGTCCTCGCGTCCTGTGACGTTGATCTTCATGTAGGCCGCGTTGGCGGGCAGTACGTCGGATGCGCGCTCGATCTCGCCGGGCGTGCGCAGATCGTAGACTGCCGTGATGCCGAGCGAATCGAGTACCGCGGCATCGGCGGCGTTTTGCGTCAGCGCATTCGAGCGATAGAACGCGTTGCGCCGCACGACGCGGCCGTCGACCGTCGGATAGCCGGCTGCCGTCCCACCCACATCACGAAAGTTTTCCAGCGACGCGAGACGCGGCGTCGGCGCCTGATCCGAGCCCGCGTTGTTGCCGCCGCACGCCGTCAGCAGCGTGCTGCCCATGCCGGAGAGCAGCAGCGCACCCGCCGTGCTCTTCAGGAAGCGGCGGCGCGACGCGAGCTGCGCCCGCGCGTGCGATGGCGCCAGCGCAATCGGCAAGGCGTAGAGATCATGCGCAGCGGCGAGCGAAATGTCCGCTTTCGCAGAGGAGGTCATCGTTGTGTCTACAAGGTGCGGCGCGGGTGCCGCGCGCAGATGCGAAAGACGCACGCGGGTGACGTGCAGGTTTGACGAACCGATCGACAGTGTCATCAACCGCATGGGTCGATCACTTACGGCGTCGACGTGCAGTGTAATGGACGAAAACAGCTCGAGGGTTACACAGTAGCAATCAGTAAGGAATCGCAATGTGGGCGTCTCGCGCGGTGGTCCTGACATGTGAGACGCGGATTGAAATACCCCAGCGCTTTTTTGGCCGCGCGTTGGCCCTGATCGAGGCGGACCGTAGAATACAAGCCACCTGCGGCACGCCGGACGAACACAGAATCACAACAGCAACCCACGTACACGGGATCACAGGAGAGGGGATGGCGTCATTTCAGTGGTTTACCGAGCTGTCGACGCGCGAAAGGCGCACGCTCTACGCAGGCTTCGGCGGCTATGCCGTCGACGCGTTCGACTTCATGATTTACTCGTTCCTGATCCCGACGCTGATCGCGACGTGGGGCATGTCAAAGGGCGAAGCGGGCATGATCGCGACGAGTTCGCTGATCTCGTCGGCGATAGGCGGCTGGATGGCGGGCGTACTCGCCGACCGCTACGGCCGCATCCGCGTCTTGCAATGGACGATCGCGACCTTCGCCCTGTTCACCTGCCTGTCGGGCTTCACGCACAACTTCTGGCAACTGCTGACGACGCGCACACTGCAAGGCATCGGCTTCGGCGGCGAGTGGTCGGTGGTGACGATCATGATGGCGGAGACGATCCGCTCGCCGCAGCACCGCGCGAAAGCTGTTGGCACCGTGCAGAGCAGCTGGTCGTTCGGCTGGGGCGCGGCGGCGATTCTCTACTGGGCGTTCTTTGCGCTGCTGCCCGAAGAGTATGCGTGGCGCGCGTGCTTCTGGATCGGCATCGTGCCGGCGCTGTGGATCATCTATATCCGCCGCAACGTCAGCGATCCCGACATCTATATCGCGACGCGGCGCGCGCGTGACAGCGGCTTCGACACCTCCCATTTCCTGCAGATTTTCTCCGCCGCGCACCTGAAAACGACGATCCTCGGCAGCGCGCTGTGCAGCGGCATGCTGGGCGGCTACTACGCAATCACAACCTGGCTGCCCACTTACCTGAAGACCGTGCGCCATCTGTCCGTGTTCAACACGAGTGGCTATCTGGTGGTGCTGATCGTCGGTTCGTTCATCGGGTATATCGTCGGCGCGATTCTCTCGGACCGGATCGGACGGCGCGCGTCGTTCATCCTGTTCGCGGTCGGCTCGTTCCTGCTGGGCATGATCTATACGATGCTGCCCATCACGGATGGCGCGATGCTGCTGCTCGGTTTTCCGCTCGGCATCGTCGTGCAGGGAATATTCGCGGGTGTCGGCGCGTATCTATCAGAGCTGTATCCGAATGCGATTCGCGGCTCTGGACAGGGTTTCTGCTATAACCTCGGGCGCGGCATCGGCTCGTTCTTTCCGATTCTGGTGGGCACGCTGTCGCAGACGATGACGCTCGTGAAGGCGATCGGCATCGTCGCGGGTTCGGGCTATCTGCTCGTCGTCGTGGCGGCGCTGGCGCTGCCCGAAACGAAGGGCAAGTCGCTTGCCGCCGAGAGCGCGGAATCGGCGGAACACGTGTAATACCACCCATGCAAACCATCGTTCTCGGCGGCGGCATCATCGGTGTCGCCACCGCTTTCTACCTGCGCGAGCGCGGCTGCGACGTCACCGTGATCGAGCGCGAGTCCGACGTGGCGCTCGCGACCAGCTTCGGCAACGCGGGCGTGATCGCGCCCGGCTACGTCACGCCGTGGGCCGCGCCCGGCATGCCGTTCAAGATCCTGAAGTACCTGTTCAAGCCCGCGTCGCCGCTGATCTTCCGGCCGACCTTCGATCTCGCGCAATGGCGCTGGATCGCGCGCTGGCTGCGCGAATGCGATCTCGCGCGCTTTCGCGTCAACAAGCAGCGGATGCAGCGCATCGCGTACTACAGCCGCGAATGCCTGCGCGAGTTTCGCGGGCATCATCCGTTCGAATACGGACGCAGCCAGGGCTATCTGCAACTCTTTCGCACGGCGTTCGACGTCGAACTCGCGCAGCCCGCGCTTGCCGTGCTGCGTGACGCGGGCATCCGGCATCGCGAAGTGAGCGCGGCCGAATGCGCGGTGATCGAACCGGGACTGCGCTGGGCGCGTCAGGCGCCGTTGAGCGGTCTCTATTTACCCGACGACGAAGCGGGCGACTGCGCGCGCTTCACGCGGGAATTGCGTGCGATCTGCGAGGCGAACGGCGTGCGCTTTCGCTTCGACACACGCGTGACGGCGCTCGACGTGCGTGGCGGCACGGCGCACGGCGTGCATGTCGAGAGCGCGGCGGGCAGCGAGACGCTGGTGGCGAATGCCGTCGTGGTGGCGGCGGGCGTCGATAGCGCGGATCTGCTTGCGCCGCTTGGCGTAAAAGTGCCGCTGTATCCCGTGAAGGGTTACTCGGCGACGCTGCAGATCGTCGACGATGAAAAGTCGCCGCGGGCCGCGTTGATGGACGAGTCGCTGAAGACGGCGATCACGCGCTTTGGGCCGAATCTGCGCGTCGCGGGCACGGCCGAGCTTGGCAACCGGCAGACGACCTTGCGCGAGCAGGCGCTACAGACGCTGATGAAAGTGCTCGACGACTGGTTCCCGCATGCGACGGCGCCCTCTTCCGCGCAGTTCTGGGTCGGACGCCGTCCGATGACACCCGATGGCGCGCCGTTGCTCGGGCCGTCCGGGATCGACAGGCTGTGGATCAATCTCGGGCATGGCTCGACGGGGTGGGCGATGTCGCTGGGATCGGGGCGCGTGGTGGCTGATCTGATTACGCAGCGCAAGCCGGAGATCGATCTGGATGGGTTGACGCTGGCGCGGTATCGCGGGTCGTGATTTGGGTTTGGTTTCGGTTTGGCCTGCTTGCGCGTCATGCGTAGACGACGGGCACGCTGGCCAGTGATCGATATCGCGCGCCTGTGCGAGCCAGCGTGCTCGAATAGAGCGTCAACGAGTCGAAGCGCGCGATCAGTTCGTCTTGCAAGTCCGTTGCGGGACCGACTGGCGCCGCGTCTTGCCGGTAGCGCGCGAGCGTCACGTGCGGACGGAACGTGCGGGCGTCGACGGGCAAACCGAGCGCGATCATCGACGAGCGCACCCGCCAGTCCAGCGCGACGAATTCATCGGACATTGCCAGTGTCGCGACGGTCAGGCGCGGGTGTGAGGCGCGCGGCCAGTGTTCGATTTTTGTTATCGGTGTGAGCTTGAGCGGCACCGTTTCTTGCGTGAGTGCTTCGATCAGCGGCGTGCTTTTGTCTTGCGGCAGTATGCCGATGAACGTTACCGTTAGATGCAGTTGTTCGTAGGGGACGCGGCGCGCAGTCGTCGGGACGTCGATGGCGGAGAGTGCGTCGCGAGTCGCGGTGTCGGGGACGAGAGCTATGAAGCAGCGCTGGTAGTCGTGCTGATCGGTCAGTTCGTTGTTCGGGTCTGAGGCGGACCCTGCGCTTTCTTTTTGATCTGGCTGCGGATCGGTGCGTTGCATCGGAGGTCTCCTGGCGCGTTCCCGCTTTTTGATACTTTATGCCTGTTCGGTGGGGTTTGCGCGGGCATCCGCATTGTGTCTTTGGCTTTTTCGCTGGCATCCGCGCTTTGTTAGCGTGCTTCACGCGTTGCCCCTGTGCGGGGCGGCACCTACTTTTCTTTGCCGCCGCAAAGAAAAGTAGGCAAAAGAAAGCGGCTCACACCGCCAATCCTTGTTCTTATCCACGGGCCCCCAACGTCCCCACGCTTCACACGGCAACGCCGCTGCTCGCGTGCGTTGCCAACGCTTTGAATAGAAGCCTCATCCACTTCAAACAGCCACACAAGAGCTGGCGACAGCGAATTGTCCATGCCGCCCAGGTGGCAAACGGTGTGTAGGTTGTCGCGCCGCACAGGTCAGCGCTTTTATCAGAAACACCGGCCTTGCTACCCAGTCCGGAGTGATGCGTGTGAGGCGCGAATGCCTACACACCGTTTGCCACCTGGGCGGCAGAGGGATGTCTGGCTCCGCGTGCTGCGACGCGGGCGCAAGAAGCGGGTGAGGCGTACAGGGAGAACGTTGGCAACGGGCGCGGACTGGCGCGTTGCCGTGTGAAGTGTAAGAGCCTTTGGGGGCCCTCAGGCAAACACAAGAACTGGCGGTGTGAGCCGCTTTCTTTTGCCTACTTTTCTTTGCGGCGGCAAAGAAAAGTAGGTGCCGCCCCGCACAGGGGCAACGCTAGCAAACCAAATGCATAACGCGGATGCCAGCGATAACACATGCAAACCAGACCGCCCGCCACCGCCTGCAAAAACCAAAAACCAAAAACCAAAAAACAAACGCCAGAGCAAAGGCAAAAAACCGCCCCCACCCCAGCGTCGCAGACAAACAAAAAACCCTTACCTCGGCAATTCAGAATGCCCCATCAGATACGCATCCACTGACCGCGCGCACTGCCGCCCTTCACGAATCGCCCACACAACCAGCGACTGTCCACGCCGCATATCACCCGCGGTGAACACCTTCTCCACCGACGTGTAATAAGCCTTATCCCCTTCGGTCGAAGCACGCACATTCCCACGCGCATCCTTATCGACGCCGAAGGCCTCGAGCACCGGCGAAACCGGCTGCGTAAAGCCCATCGCCAGCAACACGAGATCGGCCTTCATTTCGAACTCGGAACCCGGCACTTCGACCATCTTGCCGTCCTTCCATTCGACACGCGCCGCGATCAGCTTCTCGACTTTGCCGTTCTTGCCTTCGAAGCGCTTCGTCGCAACCGCCCAATCGCGCTCACAGCCTTCCTCATGCGACGACGACGTGCGCAGCTTGACCGGCCAGTACGGCCACACCAGCGGCTTATTCTCTTCTTCCGGCGGCTGCGGCAGCAGTTCAAACTGCGTGACACCCTTCGCGCCATGACGGTTCGACGTGCCGACACAATCCGAACCCGTATCGCCACCACCGATCACGACAACATGCTTGCCCTTCGCGAGCAGTTGATCAGCAACCTTGTCGCCCGCGTTGACCTTGTTCTGCTGCGGCAGGAATTCCATCGCGTAATGGATGCCCGAAAGCTCACGGCCCGGCACCGGCAGATCACGCGGCGTCTCGGAACCGCCCGTCAGAATCACCGCATCGAACTGATCCTTCAGTTCTTCCGGCGTGATGGTTTCCTTCGCGGTGTTGCCAATGTGCGCCGGAAGCGGATCCTTGCCGACGAACACATTCGCGCGGAACGTCACGCCTTCCGCTTCCATCTGGCGCATGCGGCGGTCGATCAGCCACTTCTCCAGCTTGAAGTCGGGGATGCCATAACGCAGCAGGCCACCGACGCGGTCGTTCTTCTCGAACACCGTCACGTCATGACCGGCGCGCGCGAGTTGCTGCGCAGCCGCCATGCCCGCGGGACCCGAACCAACGACGGCAACCTTCTTGCCCGTCTTGTGCTTCGGCGGTTGCGGCGCAACCCAGCCTTCGGCCCATGCCTTGTCGATGATCGCGTGCTCGATCGACTTGATGCCGACCGGGTCGTCGTTGATGCCGAGCGTGCACGCCGCTTCGCACGGCGCCGGGCAGATGCGGCCCGTGAACTCGGGGAAGTTGTTCGTCGAATGCAGGACGTCGATCGCGTTCTTCCAGTCCTGACGGAACACCAGGTCGTTGAAGTCCGGAATGATGTTGTTCACCGGGCAGCCGTTATTGCAGAACGGGATGCCACAGTCCATGCAACGCGCGCCCTGAATCTTGGCTTCGTCGTCGGTCAATGCCGCGACGAATTCCTTGTAGTGCTTCACACGCGTGAGGGGTGCTTCGTACGCCTCGTGGCGACGCTCGAACTCGAGAAAACCGGTTGCCTTGCCCATGTGGTTCTCTATTTCTATCTGAATCGGTGAGGGGATCGGCACCCGCCGCATGCGTTTTCACGCGCGCGGCAGGTGCGCTTCGTTATGTCGTCTGATTGGGTCGGGAAACGATCAGGCTGCGAGCACTTCCTTGGCAGCCTTCTTCGCGCCCATTTCGCCCAGCGCGCGCTTGTATTCGGTCGGGAACACCTTCACGAATTGACGGCGCGACGCATCCCAGTTTTCGAGCAGCGCCTTCGCACGCGGCGAACCCGTGAACTGGAAGTGACGTTCGATGAGCCCCTTGAGCAGCGCTTCATCGGTCTGGCCCATGTGCCACAGTGCCTTGTCGACCGTGCGTTCCTGTTCGGCCTGTTGCAGCACCGGCTCGAGCGCGACCATCGACTTGTTGCACTTCGCCGCGAACGAACCGTCCACGTCGTACACGTAGGCAAGACCGCCCGACATGCCTGCCGCGAAGTTCCGGCCCGTTTCGCCGAGCACGACGACCGTGCCGCCCGTCATGTATTCGCAGCCGTGGTCGCCCGTGCCTTCGACAACCGCCGTCGCGCCCGAGTTACGCACGCAGAAGCGCTCGCCCGCGACGCCGCGGAAGAACGATTCGCCTTCGATCGCGCCGTACATCACCGTGTTGCCGCAGATGATGTTCTCTTCGGACTTGCCGCGGAAGTCGTTCGTGGGACGGATGATGATGCGGCCGCCCGACAGACCCTTGCCGACGTAGTCGTTACCGTCGCCGACCAGATCCAGCGTGATGCCCTTTGCAAGGAACGCGCCGAAGCTCTGACCCGCCGTGCCCTTCAACTGGATGTGGATCGCGTCGTCGGGCAGACCGTCGTGGCCGTACTTCTTCGCGATCGTGCCGGACAGCATCGCGCCGACCGTACGGTTCACGTTGCGCACCGGCTGGATGAACGACACGTGCTCGCCCTTCTCGATAGCCGCCTTCGCCTTCTCGATCAGCGTGTGATCGAGCGCGCGGTCGAGGCCGTGATCCTGCGATTCGACGTGCATGCGCGCGACGCTCGCCGGAACGTTCGGCTGATAGAACACGCGCGAGAAGTCGAGACCCTTTGCCTTCCAGTGCTCGATGCCCTTCTTCATATCGAGGAATTCGCTGTGGCCGATCAGGTCGTCGAACTTGCGCACGCCCAGTTGCGCCATGATTTCGCGCACTTCTTCAGCGATGAAGAAGAAGAAGTTCACGACGTGTTCCGGCTGGCCCTGGAATTTCGCGCGCAGCACGGGGTCTTGCGTCGCGACGCCGACCGGGCACGTATTCAGGTGGCACTTGCGCATCATGATGCAGCCTTCGACGACGAGCGGCGCCGTCGCGAAGCCGAATTCGTCCGCGCCGAGCAGCGCGCCGATCACGACGTCGCGGCCCGTCTTCATCTGACCGTCGGCCTGCACGCGGATACGGCCGCGCAGCTGGTTCAGCACCAGCGTCTGCTGCGTTTCAGCAAGGCCCAGTTCCCACGGCGTGCCGGCGTGCTTCACCGACGACAGCGGCGATGCGCCCGTGCCGCCATCGTGGCCGGCGATCACGACGTGATCGGCCTTCGCCTTCGCGACACCCGCAGCGACCGTGCCGACGCCCACTTCCGACACCAGCTTCACCGAGATGCTCGCCACCGGGTTCGCGTTCTTCAGATCGTGAATGAGCTGTGCGAGGTCTTCGATCGAGTAGATGTCGTGGTGCGGCGGCGGCGAAATCAGACCGACGCCCGGCACCGAGTAACGCAGCTTGCCGATGTACTCGGACACCTTGTGACCCGGCAACTGGCCGCCTTCACCCGGCTTCGCGCCCTGCGCCATCTTGATCTGGATCTGGTCTGCGGACGCAAGATATTCCGCCGTCACGCCGAACCGGCCCGACGCGACCTGCTTGATCTTCGAGCGCAGCGAATCGCCTTCCTTCAGCGGGATGTCGGTCACGACTTCATCGCCGAGGATGGTCTTCATCGTGTCGCCATTCTTGATCGGAATGCCGCGCAGTTCGTTGCGATAGCGGTTTTCGTCTTCGCCCCCTTCGCCCGTGTTCGACTTGCCGCCGATCCGGTTCATCGCCACAGCCAGCGTAGCGTGCGCCTCCGTCGAGATCGAGCCGAGCGACATCGCGCCCGTTGCAAAGCGCTTGACGATTTCCTTCGCCGATTCGACTTCGTCGAGCGGAATCGCCTTCGACGGGTCGACCTTGAATTCGAACAGGCCACGGAAGGTCATATGGCGCCTGGTCTGATCGTTGATCAGATGCGCGTATTCCTTGTACGTCTGATACGAGTTGCTGCGCGCCGAGTGTTGCAGCTTCGCGATCGCATCCGGCGTCCACATATGGTCTTCGCCGCGCACGCGGTACGCGTACTCGCCACCCGCGTCGAGCATGTTGGCGAGAACCGGGTTGTCGCCGAACGCGTCGCGATGCAGACGGATCGCTTCTTCAGCCACGTCGAAGAGGCCAATGCCGCCCACCTTCGACGCCGTGCCCTTGAAGTACTTGTTCACGAGATCTTCGGCGAGACCGACCGCCTCGAAAATCTGCGCGCCCGTGTACGACATGTACGTCGAAATGCCCATCTTCGACATGACCTTTTGCAGGCCCTTGCCGACTGCCTTCGTGAAGTTGTAGACCGCCTTGTCCGCCGACAGGTCGCCCTTCATGCCCGCTGCCATCTGCGCCAGCGTTTCCATGGCGAGGTACGGGTGAACGGCTTCCGCGCCGAAGCCTGCGAGCAGCGCGAAGTGGTGCGTCTCACGCGCCGAGCCCGTTTCGACGACGAGGCCCGTGCTCGTGCGCAGACCTTGCTGCACGAGGTGCGAGTGGATGGCCGACGTAGCGAGCAGCGCCGGGATCGCGACGTTGTCGCGGTCCGTCTTGCGGTCCGACACGATCAGCATGTTGTAGCCGGACTTCACCGCATCCACGGCTTCCGCGCACAGCGACGCGAGGCGCGCTTCGATGCCTTCCTTGCCCCAGCTGACCGGGTAGCAGATGTTCAGTTCGTACGAGCTGAACTTGCCGCCTGTGTACTGATCGATTGCGCGGATCTTCGCGATGTCCCTGAAGTCGAGCACAGGCTGCGACACTTCGAGGCGCATCGGCGGGTTGATGTTGTTCGTATCGAGCAGGTTCGGCTTCGGACCGACGAACGACACCAGCGACATCACCATGTTTTCACGGATCGGATCGATAGGCGGGTTCGTGACCTGCGCGAACAGCTGCTTGAAGTAGTGATAGAGCGTCTTGTTCTTGTTGGACATGACGGCCAGCGGCGAGTCGTTGCCCATCGAGCCAACGGCTTCTTCGCCTGCCTGCGCCATCGGCGCCATCAGGAACTTGAGGTCTTCCTGCGTGTAGCCGAATGCCTGCTGGCGATCGAGCAGCGCAGCCGCTTCGCGGCGTTCCGTGACGACGTCTTCCGCGTTCGGCTCGATTTCGTCGAGCTTGATGCGAACGGCATCGATCCAGCTCTTGTACGGCTTGGCGTTGGCGAGGTTGTCCTTCAGTTCCTTGTCGTCGATGATGCGGCCGTGCTCCATGTCGATCAGGAACATCTTGCCCGGCTGCAGACGCCACTTCTTGACGATCTTCGACTCGGGAATGGGCAGCGTGCCCGCTTCCGACGCCATGATGACGAGGTCGTCGTCGGTGACGATATAGCGCGCCGGACGCAGGCCGTTACGGTCGAGCGTCGCGCCGATCTGGCGTCCGTCCGTGAACGCGATGGCAGCGGGGCCGTCCCACGGCTCCATCATCGCGGCGTGGTATTCGTAGAACGCGCGGCGGTTGTCGTCCATCAGCGTGTGCTGTTCCCATGCTTCGGGAATCATCATCATCACTGCGTGGACGAGCGGGTAGCCAGCCATCACGAGCAGTTCGAGACAGTTGTCGAACGATGCCGTGTCCGACTGGCCCGGATAGATCAGCGGCCACAGCTTCGGCAGGTCGTCGCCGAGCACGTGCGAGGCGATCGCGCCCGTACGCGCGTTCAGCCAGTTGACGTTGCCCTTCACCGTGTTGATTTCGCCGTTGTGGGCGATCATGCGATACGGGTGAGCCAGTTCCCATGCCGGGAAGGTGTTGGTCGAGAAGCGCTGGTGCACGAGTGCGAGCGCCGACACGACGCGCTCGTCCTGCAGGTCGCGGTAGTACACGCCGACCTGGCCCGCCAGCAGCAGACCCTTATAGACGACCGTGCGCGCCGACATCGACGGCACGAAGTATTCCTTGCCGTGCTTGAGCTTGAGCGCCTGGATACGGTGGCTGGCCGTCTTGCGAATCACGTACAGCTTCCGCTCCAGCGCGTCCGTCACCATGATGTCCTTGCCGCGGCCGATGAAGATCTGGCGGATCAGCGGCTCGCTCGCCTTGACCGTCGGCGAGATCGGCATGTTGTGGTCGGCGGGCACGTCGCGCCAGCCCAGCACGACCTGGCCTTCGGCCTTCACCGTGCGCTCCAGTTCCTGTTCGCAGGCGAGACGCGACGCGTGTTCCTTCGGCAGGAAGATCATGCCGACGCCGTATTCGCCCTCGGGCGGCAGCGTCACGCCCTGCTTGGCCATTTCCTCGCGGTAGAACGAGTCCGGAATCTGGATCAGGATGCCTGCGCCGTCGCCCATCAGCGGATCGGCGCCGACGGCGCCCCGGTGATCGAGGTTCTCGAGGATCTTCAGGCCCTGCTGGATGATCTCGTGGCTTTTCTTGCCCTTGATATGCGCAACGAAGCCGACGCCGCATGCGTCGTGCTCGTTTGCGGGGTCGTATAGACCTTGCGCGGCGGGAACCGTGGAAAGCGGCTGCTGATGGTCGTTCATGGGGACACCGTCTGTCAGGGGCCGTGGGGCCGTTGAACCATTTTGTTTTTGCCCGCGGTGCGGACTTCGACCGCGCGGGCGGCCGCGGACGCGCGATATTGCAGTTGCACATCGGGACGCCGGAAATCGGAATATACGCGACGAATCAAAGGAATAGCAAACAAAATGTGATGTTCGGACCCCTATTATCAATGTGGTGCATTTTCCGCCCCATTAATTGGTGCCATATCAAAACAGGGCAAAAGAAAACGGCATACATGGATGCCGTTCACTTTCTGCTGCAGCCAGTAAGCCCCTGAGCGAAAAGGCTTTATTGGGTTTGCGGCGTCTCCCGCACCTTGCGCGGCCGGCCTCGCGGCAAGGGCGAAACCCGCCGGTTCGCCGCCCGCGCCGCCCACTCGCGATACGAGTCGCTACCGAGCACCCAGCCCTTCAACGTGGCCTGTTGAAGCTGACTGGCTTCGCGTTCGTCGAGCGGTTGCTCGCACAATTCGCGGTACGCGCGCTGCCGTTCGAACGGCGTATTGCCGAGTGACCAGTACAAACGATGATCGGTGATCAAACTGTCTAAGGTCAGGCCGATGTGATGCCGATAACTGGACCATCGGTAGTCTTCGGGCGTGCTCACCAGCTGGTTGCGCACCGGCGACATTTCGACCACGCGGCTCGCGAGCAGGAAGTATTTCTCGCCTTCGATGACCGTTGCGCGATAGCGGCCTTCCCACAACGTGCCACGCCGCGAGTAACGGCGATTGAAGTGCGCGACGTAACGCCTGCCCACGGCCTGCATGGCTTTGGGCAGGCTCGATTCGTCGGTAGGCGTGACGAGCAGTTGCACCGCGCCGGGCATCAGCGCGTATGCATGAACGGAAAGATGGTGATCGCGCGAAGCCGCCTTCAGGCAATCGATGAACAGTTCGTAATCCTGGTCGTCCACGAATGCGGGCTGCTGGTCGAGTCCGCGCAGGATCACGTGCTGCGGCTGGTCGGGGACATAAAGACGTGCAAGCCGTGCCATGCTGGATTATCCAAAGTCGCGTTGGTACATACCCGAAGGTCCGAAAAACTGCGCCGGCGCGGCCTCACGCGCCAAGCGGGTCTGCCGGGAAACGGCATAAAGCCTAGGCAGAACGCTCTAGCCGGCGCGTATGGTTTGTTTGAAACGTTGTGGTCATAATTGGCGGGCCTTTTTTGGAGGAGCACAAATGAAATTAAAACAGGCCTTGGGGGTCGCGGCACTCGCTTGCATAACAACCACAGCGCACGCGCAATCGGCCGGCAGTTTTTTTATTACGACAGGGTGGTTCCATCTCGCGCCTCAGTCCAGTAGTGACCCGTTGAGAGAGACAAACGTCAACGGTACGCCCGTCAACATCACCGTGCCCAATACGGGCGCCGAACTCGGCAGCGGCGACACCATCGGCTTCACCGGCGGCTACTTCGTCACCGACCATATCGCCACGGAATTCGTGATCGGCGTGCCACCGCAATTCGACCTGAAGGGCACGGGCGCATTCCAGCAATACGGCAAGCTGGGCTCGGCAAAACAGTGGAGCCCCACGCTGCTGTTCAAGTATTACTTCAACCAGCCGCAAGCGAAGTTCCGTCCGTATCTGGGCCTGGGCGTGAGCCGCGTTTCGTTTACCGACGAGCACATCACGAACGGCGCTTTCGAAGCCAACGTACTTCATGGTCCGACCACAGTCACGACGGATAGTTCGTGGGAGCCCGTGTTTAATGCCGGCTTCACGTACGCGTTCACCGACCACTGGTTCGCGGGCTTCTCGATCTCGTACCTGCCGCTCTCTACTACCGCCAAGCTGAACACCCAGGCGCAGACGCCGATCGGTACCGTCAACGTGCAATCGGAGACGAAGATTCGTCTGAACCCGATCGTCACGTATGTGAACCTCGGTTACCGGTTCTAACTCAACAGGGTAGACGAGATTTTCGGGCTTGAACAACGCCGATGCGCAAAAGCGCGTCGGCGTTTTTCCATGCTTTCACGATACCTGTATGTGCCTGCCTTCGTCTCCGACGTATCGCGACATCATTCCTGCCATACACGCCGCCAGCGCAGATCGGTCGTTGTAAATTTGACTGAAACGTGCACGCCAGCGGTGCAATTTCTGCCGCATGCGACATGCATCGGTCCCGTCGGAACGACGGTGCGAATCATGTCGCCGGGCGGGCATCGAAGTTGCGTCAGAGGAAACTTCCCGCGCTGTGTTGCGGGGATATTCAAACTACCCTCATCGACGGAGCGACCATGACTGCACTTCCTAACACGCGAGATGCCCTGGGCGAATCCTGGACCACGGCTGGCCGTCGTGCGCGGCGCATTGCGCGCCACAGCCGACATGCTGCTGAAGATATTGCAAGCGAACTGCGCACATTGATGAACGAACTCGAAAACACGCTTGGAGATGGCACGCAAGCCGACGCAGCGGTGCTGCGCACGCAGATGCGCAAGCGTCTCGACGAAGCGCGTAGCCGTCTGAACGATACGCGCGATGCGATGCGCGAACGCGCCGAAGCGGCATTGCACGATGCCGATGACTACGTGCATGAAAATCCGTGGCGGACGATTGCCATTGTTGGTGGCGTTGCGCTGATTGCGGGCGCCTTGATTGCGCGCGGCGGCGGTTCACGCTAACGGCTCGCTGCGCGTCCAACTGGCCGAAGAGGGCCAGCCTACGACGGCTGGACCTCGGATCGCCGCGCAGGACGGGCGCGGCGCGTGTTTGCGCGCCGCTTCTTTTGTTATGCGAGCCGAGCGTCGTTGTCGGACGTTCGAGTCAAAGCTGTTCAGACGCGGGATTTGTCGCGCGCCCGATCAATCGCCGTCGACGATAAACAGCCGCTGGTATTCCTTCGACGCGTACCGGTCCGTCATGCCCGCGATGTAATGCGCAATGAGGCGTGGCTGCTTCGCTGCGTCTGTCGTCTGGTAGGCGGGCGGCAGCAGGCGAGGATCGTTGATGAACGCGTCGAACAAACCGGCGATGACGCGCTGTGCCTTGTTCGCCATCCGCATCACGCGATAGTGGCGGTACAGATTCTTGAACAGAAACCGCTTGAGTTCGGTCGCCTGCGCGGCGACGGCGTCGCTGTGCGCGACGAGTGGCGGCGCACGTCGCACGTCGTCCAGCGACGCGGGCGCATGCTTCGCGATATTTCGCGTGGTCGTGTCGATCAAATCGACGATCAGCGTGTTGATGATTCGCCGCACGGTCTCGTGGATCAGCCTGCGCCCTTCTATCTGCGGATAATCACGACGCGCCGCGTCGTAATGCGTGTGCCATAGCTCGACTTCGGCAAGCTGATCGATCGTGAGCAATCCCGAGCGCAGACCATCGTCCACATCGTGATTGTTGTACGCGATTTCGTCGGCGAGATTCGCGATCTGCGCTTCGATCGACGGTTGTCGCCCTTGCAAAAACCGCTCACCCAGTTCGCCGAGACGCCGCGCGTTTTCCCGCGAGCAATGCTTGAGGATGCCTTCGCGCGTTTCGAAGCACAGATTCAGGCCATCGAATGCGCCGTAATGCTCTTCGAGATCGTCGACCACGGCAAGGCTTTGCAGATTGTGTTCAAAGCCGCCGTAGTCGCGCATGCATTCGTTCAGCGCGTCTTGCCCTGCATGGCCGAACGGCGTGTGACCGAGATCGTGCGCCAGCGAAATCGCCTCGACCAGATCTTCGTTCACGCGCAGATTGCGCGCGACAGACCGCGCGATCTGCGCGACTTCGAGACTGTGGGTGAGACGAGTGCGGAACAGATCGCCCTCGTGATTCACGAAGACCTGCGTCTTGTACTCGAGCCTGCGGAAAGCGGTCGAATGGACGATGCGGTCGCGGTCGCGCTGAAATTCGGTGCGCGCGCTCGGTGGCGCTTCGTGATGGCGCCGGCCGCGCGATTGCGAAGAATGCGCGGCATACGGCGCGAGATGCGCCTCGAGCGCGGCGGTGGTGGGCTGCGATACGACGCCCGTAGCGGGTGTCACAGAAGCGGCGTCGAGTGATTCGCTCAGATGGTCGCTGCGTATTTCACTCACCGATATCTCCGAATCAGATGCGACGGCCGCTGTGCGTTGTGCCAGGCCGCTGCGCTTCGCGTCAGGTCCCGACGCTGGCGTCGAGCGTTTCGAGCACCGCGTCGTCGGGTGCACGGGTGATCAGTGTGTCGCCGAAACGCTTCAGCAGGATGAATTTGATCTCGCCCGCTTCCGCCTTCTTGTCGACGCGCATCAGATCGACATAACGCGCCGCGCCGAGCGTGGGCGCCTGAGTAGGCAGATGCGCCGCCTCGATGACAGCGACGAGCCGCTTGCGCGCGGCTTCGTCCAGATGGCCGAGCCGCACCGACAGGTCCGCCGCCATCACCATCCCGCAGCCGACTGCTTCGCCGTGCAGCCACTCGCCATAGCCGAGACCCGCTTCGATCGCGTGACCGAACGTATGGCCAAAATTGAGGATTGCGCGCAGACCGCCTTCGCGTTCGTCCTTGGCCACCACAGAGGCCTTGATCTCGCACGAACGCTTGACCGCTTCGGCGAGCGCTTCCGGTTCGCAGCGGTTGAGCGCTTCGATATTCGCTTCGATCCAGTCGAAGAACGTTGCGTCGGCAATCGCGCCCGTCTTGATGACTTCCGCAATTCCCGCCGCCAGTTCACGCGGCGGCAGCGTGCGCAGCGCGCCGATATCGGCGATCACCGCTTGCGGCTGGTAGAACGCGCCGATCATGTTCTTGCCGAGCGGATGGTTGATGCCCGTCTTGCCGCCAACCGACGAATCGACCTGTGACAACAGCGTGGTTGGCACCTGAATGAACGGCACGCCGCGCATGTAGCAGGCGGCCGCGAAACCCGTCATGTCGCCGATCACGCCGCCGCCGAGTGCGATCAGCGTGGTCTTGCGATCGGCCCGCGCGCCGAGCAGCGCGTCGAAGATCAGATTCAGCGTTTCCCAGTTCTTGTGCGCCTCGCCGTCGGGCAGCACGACTGTCGTCACGTCCTTGCCGAGCGGCGCGAGCGCCTTGCGCAAGGTATCGCCGTACAGAGGATCGACGGTCGTATTGGTGACGATCGTCACCGACGCGCCGCGAATATGCGGCGCAAACAGCTCGCTGCGGCCGATCAGATCGGCGCCGATATGAATGGGATAGGCGCGCTCGCCCAGTTCGACGTTGACGGTAATCATGGAAGTCATCTCGCCATTATGACGTAGCAGGCTTGGCGACGCCCGCCATCTCGAGCTGCATCAGCACCATGTTGACGAGCCCGTTGACGGACGGACGGCCCGTTTCGATCACGAAATGGGCGCATTCGCGGTAGAGCGGATCGCGCACTTCGTAGAGCGCTTCGAGGCGCCCTTTCGGGTCCTCGGTCTGCAGAAGCGGCCGGTTCTTGTCGCGGCGCGTGCGCAGCCAGAGATCGTGCGGATTGGCGCGCAGATAGACGACGATGCCGTGTGCGCGCAGCGCGTCGCGGTTTTCCGGGCGCAGGACGGCGCCGCCGCCCGTGGCCAGCACGATGCTTTCGCGCCCGGTGAGCTCGGCGATCACTTGCGCCTCGCGGTCGCGAAAGCCCGCTTCGCCTTCGAGTTCGAAGATCACCGGGATGCGCGCACCCGTGCGCGCCTCGATTTCATGATCGGAGTCGAAGAACGGGCGATCCAGCCGGCGCGCCACGGCCCGGCCCACGGTGGTCTTGCCTGCCCCCATGAGCCCTACAAAAAAAACGTTGGCGTGTGCGTCCCGCGCTTGCAACTTATCCTCTGGCTAATCCGGTGTAGTTCGTGCGGCAGCTTACTGGCAAAGCGCCTGCCTTGTCGAGCCTGACGGCCGGCGCAACTGCCGCCGATCATGCTTTAGGCCCGCGCCCATGGCGCTTTCCCGACGTTCCGTCAATTTGTCTGCACAACCCTCGGCGTAATGAAAACGACGAGTTCGCTGGTCAGATCGCGGTGGGCGCGATGCCGAAATAGCGCGCCCAAAAGCGGTATTTTGCCCAGGAGCGGCACGCGCGTCACATCATCCCGGTCATCCGACTCGTAGATTCCGCCAATCGACACCGTTCCGCCGTCCTCCACCTCGACGCGCGTCTGCACATGTTTGGTGTTGATGGCCGGCCCCGACGCCGTCTGCTCGCCGACGCTGTCCTTCGCGACGTCGAGATCCAGCACGACCCGGCCGTCCGGTGTGATTTGCGGCTCGACCTCCAGTTTGAGGCTGGCGCGGCGAAACTGCACGCCCGACACGCCCTGCCCGACTTTCGCCTGATACGGCAGCTCGGTGCCCTGCTCGACGATCGCCTTCATCCGGTCCGCCGTCACCACGCGCGGGCTGGACACGATTCTCCCGAGCCCTTCCGCTTCGAGCGCGCTCAGTTCGATGTTCACGAGGCGCGTCGCCTGCGCGGCGAACAGCGTAAAGCCCGCCGTGGCCGCGTCGAAGCCGGAGATCGGCCGCGCCGACAGATCGAAGATCGCGCCGTCCTTGCCGCCCACCAAGCCCGTCGCCTTGCCATCCTCGTTCGTGGCGAGCATCGACAGCTTCACGCCGAGATTACGCGAAAAGCCCTTCTCCGCTTCCACGATGCGCGCCTCGATCAGCACCTGGCGGGTCGGCCGGTCGAGCGATGCGATCAGTTCCGCGATCTGTGCGAGTCGCGCGTCGAGATCGGTGACGAACAGCAGATTGGTGCGCGGGTCGGCCATCGCCGCGCCGCGCTTTGACAACACACGCTGGTTGCCCGACGCCGTCAGCAGCTTGCGCAGCTCTTCAGCGTGCGCGTAGTGCAGCTCGAAGGTGCGGCTCGCGAGCGGCTCGAGTTCGGCGGCGCGCGCATGCGCTTCAAAGCGCTGTCGCTCGCGCGCCGCCAGTTCGGACAGCGGCGCCACCCAGATCACGTTGCTGCGCTGTTCCATCGCGAGCCCGTTGACGTCGAGCAGCGTATCGAACGCGGCGCGCCACGGTACGTTGTCCAGATGCAGCGTAACCGCGCCGCGCGCCTTGTCACTGGCGACGATATTCAGGCCGGTGAACTTTGCGAACGCGCCGAGCACGGCGCCCAGCTCGGCGTGCTGGAAATGCAGCGTGATCGGCCGGTCGACGGGAATCGACGGTGAGGCGTCCGTGCTCAGACGCGCGGCGGGCGCGAGCGGAACGGGCGGGCCTTCGAGCGCGTCCGTTCGCGCTTCGTCCTGGCGTTTCGATTCGGCTTCGTGGCGCGAGGTGGCAGACGATTGCGCCGAGTCCGCCTCGCGCCCCGGCGCGGCGGCTTCGTCGGCTGCATCCGGCGTGAACGGATTGGCGACGTCCGTCGTGATCACGCGCGGCAACGGCGGCATGCCGGCGGGCGCGAGCGCATCGTCGAGCGGCATGTCGGCGGGAAGCGGCGGCAACGATGCGCGCGCCGCCGTGACGACGAAAGCAGCACACACGAACATCAGACGCATGACGTTGAACCGCCTCATTCGACGGCCTCCGCAAGCGTCAGCGAGTACACGCTGCCATCGCGCTTTGCGAGCGTGAGGGCGCGTGCATCGACATGCGCAACCCGCTCGTCGCCCCACTGCTGTCCCGGTTCGAGCGTCGCTGCGCTATCGCCCGCTTCGATGAGTGCGAGGCCGCGCAGGCGGTCGGCCAGAAGCCCGACCAGGCGCATCGATGAAGAAGCGCTCTCCGCGGCCAACGCAAACGCCGCGGGTTGAAACGGATCGTAGAACACGATTTCTTCGTCGGGATCGAATGCGTCAGGGTCATCGCGCACGGTTCGACGTGCGGCGTTCCGCACGGGATGAATCGCGCTGAACGAATGCAGCGTCGCGTTGATCGACAATGCCTCGCCCTGCCGCTTGAGCGTCACGTCTTCAGGCACGACGAGGACGGGCAAACTCGCAAGCGCCTCGAAAAAATCGACGACATGATCGAAGTCCGCCTGAGCCGTCACATGCAGTGGACGCATGGCGTCGATTCCGCTGCCCGTGACGATGCCCGGCTCGATTGCAAGCAGCGTCACGTCATTGCGTGCCGCGAGCTGCGAAATCACGCGTATGTCGTCGGCCGAGGTCCAGTTCGCGGGCATCGGCACGACGCTCGCCGCCTGATGCAATGCAGGCAGCTGCGCGACGTCCGCTTCGGCTTCGCCCAGTTTGCGTTGCGCCGCCAATGACGCTTCCCGGCTCGCCTGCACGCCGCTCATATCCGCGGCGAGCCACGCATTCGCGCCGAGCACGAAAACAGCGACGGCGATGCACAATGCGACGGCCCAGCGCCGCCGCACGCTCCATGCATCGAGCGGCACGCGCAGGCGCTCGATGAGCATCCGTCCGAACCGCTCGTGCGGGGCCAGCATGATGCGGCCAGCAATAGTCGTGTTCATTGCTTCCCTCTCGTGTTCTGATGAGCCGTTGCCGGGGCCGGGCGTTGTTCAGGCGGCCCGCCCCATTTCAGATGCGCCTTGATTTCGAACGGCGTCGAGGCATCCGTTGCGTTGTTCGCACGATGCACGTCGCTCAAGTCCGAATCCTTCACGCCTTTCAACGCGGCAAGGCGGTTCAGCCACGCCGCCGACGCCGCATGATCGGACGATGCGGCAAGCAGTTCCGTATCGCGCCCGCGTTGCCGCAACTGCCTGACGACGACAGCCTCGGACGACTCCCCGCTCAACGCATCGAGCAGATCGAGCAAGTGGGTGAGCGGTTCGGAAAGCGTCGCCGCGCGCTCGTCCCTGAGGCGCTCGTCGCGTGCTTCGCGGACGAGCCGTGTTTGCTCGGCAAGCGGCGGCGCGAGCGCTGCAAGGCGTTGCTCGATCGCCGCACGCTCACCGTCGCTACGCGCCCGCTCGAACGTCTGCCACGTCACCAACAACGCCACGGCGACACAACCGCAAAGCATCGCACTCGCCCATTCGACATAGCGACGCCGACGCGCGAGCCGCGCATCGCGCTGCCGGTGCGGCATCAGATTGAAACCGCAGGCCGACGTCATTGCGTCATGCCCCGCAACGCAAGGCCGAACGCAACCGCGAACGCAGGCTCGTGCAACAGATCCGAATCGGGTATCACGTTGCCGTCGCTGAGCGACGAACAGTCGAACGGCAACACGGAACAGCCCAACACGTCGCCGATATCGGCAAGCGAAAAGCACACGCCTTCGAGCAACGCGATTTCGCCGCCCACCAGCGCGCACACGTTCAGATTGTTTTCCGCGAGATCCCGCAACGCGTCGGCGACGCACGAATATTCGGGCGATGGATAACGGATTTCTTCCGCGATCGTTTCCTCTTCGATACGCCAGCCGTACACGCCATCGCTGCCGATCCAGATTGCCGCATACGGTTCGTGCAGTTCGAGTTCGAAGGTTGCCGCGTGGCGCAGCGCGCGCAACGCCGCGTGCGGCTCGACGTCGACGGTGGTCAGCGTCACGCCCGCCATCGCCGCGCTTTCGATACGCGCCTCGAGATGCTCGCGCGCCGTTGCGGCAATCGACACCGAGCCAGGATGCGGCGTCGACTCGTCGACATACCAGTCGACGGCGAGCGCATGACGCTCGATGCCCGCGACGCGCTCGGCTTCCATCAGCACCGTAGGCTCGATTGACGCAGCCGAACGATGCGAGCCGTTCACCTGACTAATGGGCAGATGCGCCGTGAAGGTCGCGGAACCCGGAATCGCCATTGCGCAACGCAGGGCCGCCGACGCGCATTGCTCCGGCAAGTGACCAAACGCCTCGGACAACGCGCGTGACACCGCTTGCCGGTCCACGATCTCCGCGCCCGCCATCGCGCCCGGCGCGAGCGGCTCCAAAGCAACGCATTCGATGCGCACGGGTCCCATCTTTCGCGCGCTGCAGCTGAGCGCCACGATCCTCACCGCTTGCGCGCCGACATCGATGCCGACTGCCTGACGCCGCATTGCCATTCGTAACGAGTGTTTCAACGCCATTCCTTCCTCCCTCAGATACCAACGGAAACTGAAGGCCCGCGGCATCCAGAGAACGCGGGCAACGGAAGGCATTCTGCTCAGCGCGACACACAAGCGAAATTCAGCCGAATGGCTAATGGTCGGGTAACCGATATCCGGCGACAATCAAAGGCACTACAGTGTTCTCATAGCCGTACGGTCGCGTCAGCCGTAAGCACGCCGAAAGCTGCCGGATCGGGCGGCTATAATCGCGGGACCGTTTTCTGGTGTTCATATGCAATCCACGACTCCTACGTCTCCGCCCCCAGCCCCGCAGAAGCGCAAGCGTCCACTCTGGTTGACGATCATCCTGGGCTTCATCGGGCTGATCCTCGCCGGAATCCTCTGCGTCGTGCTCGTGCTGGGCTACGCGCTGGTCGTCGCCACGCCCAACCTGCCTTCGCTCGACGCGTTGACCGACTATCGCCCGAAGGTGCCGCTGCGCATCTACACGGCGGATCACGTGCTGATCGGCGAATTCGGCGAAGAGCGGCGCGACATCGTGCATATGCGCGAGGTGCCGGACAATCTCAAGAAGGCCGTGCTGGCCATCGAAGACGCGCGCTTTTACGATCACGGTGGCGTCGATCTGACGGGCATCGCGCGCGCCGGCGTGGTCGCGCTCACCAACGGCCACGCAACGCAAGGCGCGAGCACGATCACGATGCAGGTTGCGCGCAACTTCTTCCTGTCCAGCGAAAAGACCTACACGCGCAAGATCTACGAGATGCTGCTGGCGTACAAGATCGAGTCGAAGCTGACCAAAGATCAGATTCTCGAGGTGTACATGAATCAGATCTATCTCGGCCAGCGTGCGTACGGCTTCGCGAGCGCGGCGCGGGTGTATTTCGGCAAGGACCTGAAAGACCTGTCGCTCGCCGAATGCGCGATGCTCGCCGGTCTGCCGAAAGCGCCGTCCGCGTATAACCCGGTGGTGAATCCGAAGCGCGCGAAAGTGCGTCAGGAATACATCCTTCAGCGCATGCTGGAGTTGGGCTATATCACGCAGGACCAGTACGAAACGGCGAGCCGCCAGCCGCTCATCGTGAAGGGCGCGGGCAAGGAATTCAGCGTGCACGCGGAGTACGTCGCGGAAATGGTGCGGCAGATGATGTACGCGCAGTACCGCGAAGAAGCCTACACGCGCGGCCTGAACGTCGTGACCACCATCGATTCCGCCGATCAGGACGCCGCCTACCGGGCGCTGCGCAAAGGCTTGATGGACTATGAGCGGCGTCACGGCTATCGCGGTCCGGAAGCGTTCATCGACCTGCCCACCGACGCGGACGAACGCGAGCAGGCCATCGACGACGCGCTGCTCGAGCATCCCGACAACGGCGAAATCATCGCGGCCGTGGTGACCTCGGCCAGTCCGAAGCAGGTGCAGGCGACGCTGATCGACGGCAACGCCGTGACGATCACAGGCGACGGACTGCGCTACGCGACCTTTGCGCTGAGCACACGCGCGCAGCCGAACCAGCGCGTGCGGCCGGGCGCGATCATCCGTATCGTGAAGAACGACGACGGTAACTGGTCGATCACGCAGTTGCCGCAGATCGAAGGCGCATTCGTCTCCGTCGTGCCGCAGGACGGCGCGATCCGCGCGCTGGTCGGCGGCTTCGACTTCAACAAGAACAAGTTCAATCACGTGACGCAGGCATGGCGTCAGCCGGGTTCGAGCTTCAAGCCGTTCATCTATTCGGCGTCGCTCGAAAAAGGTTTGGGACCGGCAACCGTCATCAACGACGCGCCGCTTTTCTTTAGCGCCGCCGAAACGGGCGGCCAGGCGTGGGAGCCGAAGAACTACGGCGGTGGCTTCGATGGCCCGATGTCGATGCGCACCGCGCTGCAGAAGTCGAAGAATCTCGTGTCGATCCGCATTCTCAACCACATCGGCACGAAGTACGCGCAGCAGTACATCACGCGCTTCGGTTTCGACGCGGAACGTCATCCCGCCTATCTGCCGATGGCGCTCGGCGCGGGCCTCGTCACACCGCTGCAGATGGCGGCTGGCTATTCGGTGTTCGCGAACGGCGGCTTTCGTGTGAATCCGTATCTGATCGCCGAAGTCACCGATCAGCGCGGCATGGTGGTCGCGCATGCGGACCCGCTCGTCGCCGCGAGCAACGCGCCGCACGCGATCGAGCCGCGCAACGCGTACGTGATGAACAGCTTGCTCATGAGCGTCGCCCAGCGCGGCACGGGCGCGAAGTCGAACGTCCTGAAGCGCACGGACCTCGCGGGCAAGACAGGCACCACCAACGATTCGCGCGACGCGTGGTTCGCCGGCTATCAGCACACGCTCTGTGCGATCGCGTGGATGGGCTACGACAACCCGCGCAGTCTCGGCGACAAGGAAACGGGCGGCGGGCTCGCGCTGCCCGTGTGGATCGACTATATGGGACGCGCGCTCAAGGGCGTGCCCGAGTACAAGATGCCGATGCCGGAAGACGTCGTATCCATCAGCGACGAGCTGTACTTCGACGACTTCACGCCGGGCAACGGTTTCGTGTCGACAGTCGGGGTGACGCTGCCGCCGCCGGGAGCCAGCGATGCGGCCAGCGCCGCGCCCGCCGCGGTCGGCGCGCAGGAAAAAGAGGACATCATGAACCTGTTCAAAGGTCACTGAGTCCACCAAGCTTGCCGAACGAAAAAAGCCGCCGCGTGAAGAACGCGGCGGCTTTTTCGTTTTCAGCGAACCCGCGTCGGGTACACGCGCGTCGAAGCGAAACGCTTACGGCTCGATCTGCACCGGCTCGCCTGCCTGCTGCGTCGCGTAGTCGGAAAGCGCCGCGTAGAACTCGGTGCCATTGCGCGTATCGCGCCACGCGCCGTCCACAAAACGGAAGTGGTATCCGCCTGACTTCGCGGCGATCCAGATCTCCTGCATCGGCGGCTGGAGATTCACGATGATCTTCGTGCCGTTCTCGAATTCGAGCGTCAGCACGTTGCCGCTGCGCTCGAATTCGACGTCGGCGTCCGTATCGTCGAGCGAGCGTTCGATGGCTGCCAGCACAGCCTCGGCGCGGGTCAGGTATTCACTGTCGGACATGCTAAACTCCAGCGATTAATTATTCAGGGACAGTCATGCGAGTCGTATTCCGGACGAGCGCCACGGCCACGATTCTAGCGACTCTGGCTATTGTCGCAGGTGTCGCGCTCAGCGGTTGCGGACAACGCGGTTCGCTTTATCTGCCTACCGTTCCGCCGCTTCCGGCCAAACCGACCGCACAGACCCAGCCGACCTCGCCCGACGAAACGAAACCTGGTGCCGAATCCGCCGAGGGTTCCGTTCCGGATACGTCGGGCACGCCGCTGTCCCTGTCGCCCGATTCCGAACTGCGCACTGCGCCGACGTCGAACGCGCCCGCCCAACCGGCGTCCGGCGCGTCCGATGCTCAATAAGACTGCCGTATGACTCAATCCGCTTTTGCCTACGTCGACGGCGTGCTGCACGCTGAAGGCGTGTCCGCCGCCTCGCTTGCCGAGCAGTTCGGCACGCCGCTCTATGTCTACTCGCGCGCTGCGCTAACCGAGGCGTGGCACGCTTACGCCGACGCATGCGCCGGCCGGCACGCGACCGTGCACGTCGCGGTCAAGGCGAATAGCAACCTCGCCGTGCTCAATCTGTTCGCGCGCATGGGTGCGGGGTTCGACATCGTGTCGGGTGGTGAGCTGGCGCGCGTGCTCGCGGCAGGCGGCAAAGCGGAAAACACCGTGTTTTCGGGCGTCGGCAAGAGCGTCGCGGAAATGCGCGAGGGGCTCGCGGCGGGTGTGAAGTGCTTCAATGTCGAATCGATTCCCGAACTCGACCGCCTCAATACCGTTGCGGGCGAAATGGGCAAGAAAGCGCCCGTGTCGCTGCGCGTGAATCCTGATGTCGACGCAAAGACGCATCCGTATATCTCGACGGGCCTCAAGTCGAACAAGTTCGGCGTCGCATTCGACGACGCGCGCGCCACGTATCGCGCCGCCGCCGCGATGAAGAACCTCGATGTGGTGGGCATCGACTGCCATATCGGTTCGCAGATCACGGAAGTCGCGCCGTATCTCGACGCCGTCGACAAGCTGCTCGAACTCGTCGAGCAGATCGAAGCGGACGGCGTGAAGATCAAGCATATCGATGTCGGCGGCGGCCTCGGCATCACCTACGACGACGAAACGCCACCGGATATCGGCGATTTCGTGCGCACGCTCCTCGACCGGATCGAAGCACGCGGGCACGGCCATCGCGAAGTGTATTTCGAGCCGGGCCGCTCGCTCGTCGGCAATGCCGGCATGCTGCTCACCCGCGTCGAGTTTCTGAAGCCGGGTGCCGAGAAGAACTTTGCGATCGTCGACGCGGCAATGAACGACCTCGCGCGCCCTGCCATGTACGAGGCGTATCACGCGATCGAACCCGTCGTGCAGCGTGCAGGCGACAAGCATGTGTATGACGTCGTCGGTCCCGTGTGTGAAAGCGGCGACTGGCTCGGTCGCGAACGCGAACTCGCTGTCGAACCGGGCGATCTGCTCGCGATCCGTTCCGCGGGCGCCTACGGTTTCGCGATGAGCTCGAACTACAACACGCGTGCGCGCGCGGCCGAAGTCATGGTCGACGGCGACCAGGCGTACGTCGTGCGCAAACGTGAGGAAGTGAAAGATCTATTCGCTGGCGAGACGGTTCTGCCCGAATAACGCTGATTCACGCGCCGCAAGTTTCGGACGCGCAAAACAGAAAGGCGATGCGCTCACCGCGCATCGCCTTTTTTTATCGCACCCAGCTTCCAGCTTCGGACGTTTCAGGTTTTCGCCCGTTGCCTGATCCTGTCTCGCGCCCAAACCAGCACGCGCCAGCCCAGCAAAGCAATCACGATCGCTCCGTAAATCCTCGGCAAGATCAGATCGTGCTTGCCGGCCTTCATCCACCAGAAGTGCAGGATGGCGAGCGCCGCGATCGGGTAGATCGCGCGATGCAGCGTCTGCCAGCGCCGGCCGAGCTTGCGCACCATTGCCTTCGGCGACGTGATGGCCAGCGGCAACAGCAGCACGAACGCCGCGAAGCCAACCGTGATGAACGGCCGTTTGCCAATGTCTTTCACGATCGCGGCGATATCGAACCACTTGTCGAACCAGAAGTACGTCGTGAAATGCAGCGCCGCGTAGAAGAATGCGAAGAGGCCGAGCATGCGGCGAAAGCGCAGCAATGCGTTCCAGCCGGTCAACTTGCGTAGCGGCGTCACCGCGAGCGTGATGCAGATGAACACCAGCGTCCACAAACCCGTCGAGCGCGTGACAAACTCGATGGGATTCGCGCCCAGGCCGCCCGTGAAGCCGAACAGCACGAGCCGCGCAAGCGGATACAGCGCGGCGACGAATACCGCAATCTTCGCTGGGACGATCCAGCGGCTGGCGCTGGCGCTCGAGCCGGCTTTTCGCGGAGAACGCATGGTATTCGTGGCGTTGCTGGCAGGTGCGGTTTGGGTCGTATCGGATGCCATGCGCGCCGCCATCAAAAGTTCTTCTTCAGGTCCATGCCCTGATACATCGACGCGACAAGATCGCCGTAACCGTTGTACATCAGCGTGTTCCGCTTGGGCGTGAAGATGCCGTCACCGATGCGCCGTTCGGTCGCCTGGCTCCAGCGCGGATGGTCGACGTTCGGGTTCACGTTCGAATAGAAACCGTACTCACTCGGCGCGTAGGTGTTCCAGCTGGTGGGCGGCTGCTTGTCGACGAAGCGGATTTTCACCAGCGACTTCGCGCTCTTGAAGCCGTACTTCCACGGCACGATGATGCGCACGGGCGCGCCGTTCTGATTCGGCAGCACCTGACCATAGACGCCCATCGTCAGCAGCGTCAGCGGATTCATCGCTTCATCCATCCGCAGACCTTCCGAATAGGGCCATTCGAGAATCGGCTCGGACAATCCAGGCATCTGCGACGGATCGGCAAGCGTGACGAACTGCACGTATTTCGCGTCTGCCGTGGGTTGCGCCCGCTTGATGACTTCCGACAGCGGAATGCCGATCCACGGAATCACCATCGACCAGCCTTCCACGCAGCGCATCCGGTACACGCGCTCTTCGAGCGGCGCCAGCTTCAACAATTCGTCGATGTCATAGACCTTCGCGTTCTTCACCTCGCCTTCGACGCTCACTTTCCATGGCCGCGGCCGCAGCGTCCCGGCGTTGTGCGCGGGGTCGCTTTTGTCGGTGCCGAACTCGTAGAAATTGTTGTACGTGGTGATGTCCTTGTAAGACGTGACCTTGTCGGTGACGACGAACTTCGGATTGGTCTTCGCGCCGAGCTTCAGCGCCTTCGGGTCCGGCGACGAATATTCCGCGAACGCCTCGCCATGTACGCCGATCAGGCTGCCGAGCGCCACCGCGCCCGCCGCCTGCAGGATGCGCCGACGATTCTCGAACACGCGTTGCGGCGTGATTTCGCTGCGCGCGATGTCGTCACCATAGAGCTGGCCCCGGTCGCTTCGCTTGATCCACATGCTGAAAACTCCTTGCCGGGCGCCTTCGCCCGATCGGTATCCATTCGACTCGCGCGTGGGAGTCACCGTTCTTCGATTTGTTAACACACGTGGCGAGCGATTCTTCCATACCGGCATAAAAAAACCGCCGGTGCAGCGCACGCGGCGGTTTCAGTCGATCCGATCCGGCGAAATTTACAGCTTGCCGTAGCTATGCAGCCCCGACAGGAACATGTTCACGCCGAGGAACGCGAAGCTCGTCACCAGCAGGCCCGTCAGCGCCCACCATGCGGCGACCGCGCCGCGCAGGCCTTTCATCAGACGCATGTGCAGCCACGCCGCGTAATTCAACCAGACGATCAGCGCCCACGTTTCTTTCGGGTCCCAGCTCCAGTACCCGCCCCACGCTTCGGCCGCCCACAGCGCGCCGAGAATCGTCGCGATCGTGAAGAACGCGAAGCCGACGGCGATCGACTTGTACATCACGTCGTCGAGCACGTCGAGCGTGGGCAGGCGGTCGGCCAGCACGCCGCGCTCCTTCATCAGATACGCAACGCCGACCATCGCCGACAAAGCAAAGCTGCCGTAGCCGATGAAGTTCGCCGGCACGTGGATCTTCATCCACCAGCTTTGCAGCGCGGGGACGAGCGGCTGGATCTGCTGCGCGTCGCGCGCGATCGAGTACCACATCAGGAAGCCGACGGCCGCGCTGATCACCAGCAGCACGAACGCGCCGAGCGAACGCGTGTTGTAGTGCTGCTCGTAGTACAGGTAGAAGAGCGCCGTGATCAGGCTGAACAGCACGAACACTTCGTACAGGTTCGAGATGGGAATATGGCCGACGTCCGCGCCGATCAGGTACGACTCGTACCAGCGCACCATCAGGCCGACGAAGCCCATCAGCACCGCGACCCACGTCATCTTCGAGCCGATCGCGGCGCCCGTCGGCGAGCGCGACAGCGTGCCGATCCAGTAGAACAGCGTGGCCAGCACGAACAGCGCGCTCATCCACAGGATGGCTGACTGGCTCGACAGGAAATATTTGAGGAAGAATGCGTGGTCGGCGCGGGCGAGATCGCCGCCGTAAATCTGGATAGCCGAAAGCGACAGCACCGCGATGCACGCCATCAGCAGGCGCACCGGCTTCCAGCGCCAGCCGAGCACGACGAACACAGGCACTGCGCACACCAGCACCAGTTTGTCGTAGTAATTCATGTACTCGTGGTAACGCGACAGCCCGAAGCCGGCGCCCGCGACCATAGCAAGCGCGAACAGCCAGTCGAACAGGCCGAGGCGTTTCAGGAATGGACGATCGTCCAGCAGCGCTTCGCCGGTCAGATGCGGGGTCGAGTGGACCGCCGTATCGGAGCGCGGCTTGGCGCGCGAGGATGAGGAAACTTGAGTCAGGTCCATGATCTTACCGGGTCGAATCGGATGAATCTGCGGACGCTTCGCTCGTTGCACGGACGGCGCCCTTTGCCTCGTGGTCGGGATCGGCATCGACAGGCTTGCCGCCCAGCGCGACGCCGACGGCATCGCGGGTTTGAGCGAATTCCTTCTCGAAATCGAACGTCTTGCGTGCCGTCGACATCGCCATCACGACGTTCACGCCATTTCCGCCGCGCTCCGCGTCCTTGAGCCAGAACCACAGCCGTCGTTCGCGGACGTAGAACATCGAAAAGATGCCTAGCACGAGTAGCAGGCTGCCAAGATACACGACTTTTTTGCCCGGCGCGCGCGTCAACTGAAATACCGAAGCTTGCACCTGCTTGAAGGAGTCAAGCTGCAAATAGACGGGCGAACCGTACAGAAAGCTGTCCGAAATCGCGTTGATCGAGCTCTGTACAAAGCGGCTAGTGGTTGGATCGGCCGTTGCCGGGCCTTCTCCCGCCTGCTTGCGCGCGAGTTGCCACACGTCCCACATCGAACCTTCGAGCATTCGAAGCAAGAGTCCTGCCGCCTTCTCCTGCTCGGGCTTGGGGACAGAACGGTCGATGAACGCAGCGACCGCCTGGAAGCCACCAATCTTCTCACCATTGGTTGCCTTGCCCAAGCTAGGGTCATCCCCGGCGAACAGCGTCAGCACGCGCGCCGCGCTCTCTTCCAGATGCTGCTGCAATTCCGCATTCGACTGCACCGAGCGCTGCGCGAAGTCGCGCGCCGCCTGCGCGCGGATGGCCGGGTCCTGCAGCGCGGCGCGCATGCGCATCCATTCGTTGACCGTGCCGCCCGCGTCGGCGGGAATGCGCAGATAGCGGAATGCATCGTCGGGATTCGAGCGCATGCCCGCGAGGAACACGCGCTCGCCGTTCACGTCGACGGGCAGCATGTAGTTGTTGTACTCGCGCGCCTGGCCGTCCTTGTCGCGCACTTTGTACTGCACCGACGGACCGACGTTATGCAGATCGACCGGCTTCGACGTCTTGGCACCGGAGCCGAGGCGCTCGTCGAACGCTTCCTTCAGTGACTGATGCGCGGCGACGCCGCGTGCGTCGTTCTGGCCGTTGCCGTTCGAGATGTTCTCGACGTTGATTGCGCGGAAATCGGCAAATTCGACCGTCTGGCCATCCGCGCCCGGCAGCGACGCGCTCAACACCTTCGAGCCGCCGATCTCGCCATTGAACGGCTCGCTCTTGACGTTGTTGCCCGTCATCGGCCAGGCCGTCGTCTGCATCTGCGAGCCGCCGTCCTGGAAGCTCGACTGATAGATCGACACGCCGTCGTATTCGAACGGCTTGTTCACTTCTACGCGTGCCGGGACGCGTGCGCCCGTCTTGTGGTCGATCACGACGATGTCGCTGGCGAAGAGCTTCGGCATGCCCGTCGAGTAGTAATCGACGATGAATTTGTTCAGTTCGATCGAAAACGGCAGATCCTGGATCAGCGAGCCGTCCTGCTGGTTCAGGATCGCCGTCGACACATGCTGGCCCTCCGGCACCCACGCGTACCCGCGGAACGTCGGATTGCCCTGCGACAGACGATGCTCGGGCGGGATCTCGTTGATGACGGTGTTGCTGCGGATCGGCGTCTTGTCGAACATCCACATCTGCAGCTTGATGGGCAGATTGCTGTCGAGCAGCCCGCCAATGCAGATGATCACGATCGCGATATGCGCGGAGATGTAGCCGAGCTTGGTCAGCGCGCCGCGCTTCGCAGCGATCAGCGTCGCGCCTTCCGATTCGCGCGTCACGTACTTGTAGCCGAGCTTCGTCGACAGCTTGCCGAGCGTGGCGGCAGCTTGCGCGCGCGTCGCGTTCGGCACCACGAATTCGCCCTTGTGATGGAACGCGCGCAGGCTGCCTTCGCGGACCTTGTCCTTCCAGCTTTTCGTGTCGGCGATCATCTTCGGCGCGTTGCGGATCACGCAGAGCGAGACCGACACGACCAGAAAACCGAGGATCAGCATGAACCACCACGCGCTGTACACGTTGTACAGGCTCAGCGAGCGGAAGATGTCAGCCCAGAACGGCCCGAACTGGTTGACGTAGTTCGGATACGGATCGTCCTGCGTGAGCACGGTGCCGATGATGCTCGCGATCGACAGGATCACAAGCAATGAGATCGCAAAGCGCATCGAACTGATCAATTCGACCGACGTGCGCAAGAAGCGCTGACGCGACTTCAACTCCAAACCCGACGTGGTGACGCTCATTCAAACTCCGACTGAACAGCAAAAAAGGGTGCAGGGACATCGCTGCTTGCGATTCCCTCACCCTTTTCTTGTTTTTTCGCCGGTCATGTTCCGACCGGCTTCGCTTTCGTACGGACTCTTAGTGCAAGCCCGCGATGTAATCGGCCACCGCCTTGATCTCGCTATCCGACAAACGGGACGCGACGGCGTGCATTGCTTCGTTGTTATTGCGCGCGCCCGGGCCCTGTGTGAACGCGGTCAACTGTGCAGCGGTGTAATCCGCCCATTGCCCCGACAGGCGCGGATACTGTGACGGAATCCCCTGCCCCGTCGGCCCGTGACAGCTTGCGCAGGCAGGGACGCCCTTGTCGGCGATGCCAGCGCGATAAATCTTCTGCCCGAGGGGCACGGTGTCCTTGTTGTGCGCGTAACCGGGCTTCGGAGCCTGCGACGCGAAGTACGCCGACACATTGACCATGTCCTGATCGGTCAGCGCCGCCGCCATACCCGCCATGATTGCATTGTTGCGTGCGGGCTGCTTCGCACCTGGCTGGGTTTTGAAATCTTTGAGCTGCTTGACGAGATACTCGGGGTGTTGGCCTGCGAGCTTCGGATACGCGCCGCCTGCACTGTTGCCATCCGCGCCGTGACATGAGGCGCACACCTGCGCTGCGATTGCCTGCCCCCGATTCAAATCCGGCTTTGCCTGATCTGCTGCTCTTGCCTGTACCGCCAAACCTGAAAGACCTGCTGCTGTGTGAAGTACCACCAGAAACTTGCCCAGTCGATTCATTCGCACACCCTGTTTCGTCTTGTGGGAATTAGAGGTTTTGCAAAATACGACAGCGACCGATCAGCCGCCGAGGCCCGCGCGGCGGCCTCACAGGTTTTCAGTAAACCATCGTATTGTACAATAACTCGCTAATCGATCTGGCGCCAGTCGGGCCTCTCCGGCCTTTACGGCAGGGCTGCATCGCCCTTGCAGGGCAATTCATCACGTCCGCCGATGTGCGCAGGACGTCCGCTCGACGTCCATTCACCCCTCCATCTGGTCTTCTCCATGTCTTTTCTGCTCCACCAAGCGCGCTTTTTTACGACCGTCAATCACTTGCGGGACCTGCCGCCTACGCCGCAACCCGAGGTCGCTTTCGCGGGGCGGTCGAATGCAGGAAAGTCGACGGCCATCAACATCCTCTGCAACCAGAAGCGGCTTGCGTTCGCCAGTAAGACGCCCGGACGCACGCAGCACATCAACTACTTCTCGGTGGGTCCGGCGGACGAGCCGATCGCGAATCTCGTCGATCTGCCCGGCTACGGCTATGCCGAAGTGCCCGGCGCGGCTAAGGCTCACTGGGAGCAGCTGCTGTCGTCGTATCTGCAAACGCGGTCGCAACTGCGCGGCATGATCCTGATGATGGATTCGCGCCGCCCGCTCACGGAACTGGACCGTCGGATGATCGAGTGGTTCGCGCCGACGGGCAAGCCGATTCACACACTGCTCACCAAGTGCGACAAATTGACTCGCCAGGAGAGCACCAACGCGCTGCGAGCGACGAAGAAAGGGTTCGATGAATATCGCGCGGCGGGCTATCAGGGCGAACTATCCGCCCAGCTCTTTTCCGCGCTCAAACGGGTCGGCCTCGACGAGGCGCACGAACTGATCGAAAGCTGGATCGCGCCCGGCACGGTGGGCGATTCCGACGAACCGGCTTCGGCTGAATAAAGCCTGAATAACGCGCAAAGCGCCGCCGCTAAACGCGGGCGGCGCTTTTCGTTCGCCCAGAAAAAAACCCGCCGCTAGATAACGGCGGGTTAAACAGCCTAATCGAAAAACGACAGGCACCCGCTCAGGGAGGAGAAGCGGGGAGGTCAGCGCCAGGCGCCTTGCTCGATCGGTATGATATACCATTGTCTCGAAAAGTTTCTGGCAGGGTGCCGCCAGCATTTTTGACTTTTGCCGATATCCCCACATGAGCTTCTATCCGCATCACCGCCCGCGCCGCATGCGCCGGGACGACTTTTCGCGCCGCATGATGCGCGAAAACATCCTCACCACCAATGATCTGATCTACCCCGTCTTCGTGGTCGAAGGCACGAATGTCCGTCAGGCTGTTCCGTCGATGCCCGGCGTCGAGCGTGTGTCCGTCGATCTGCTGATGGGCGTCGCCGAGCAGTGTCTCGAACTGGGCGTGCCCGTGCTGGCGCTGTTCCCGGTGATCGAGCCGTCGCTGAAGACGCCCGATGGTCGCGAGGCAACCAACGAAGCCGGCCTGATTCCGCGCGCGGTCCGCGAGTTGAAGCAGCGCTTCCCCGAACTCGGCGTACTGACCGACGTCGCGCTCGATCCGTACACGATCCACGGCCAGGACGGCGTGCTCGATGAAAACGGCTACGTGATCAATGACGAAACGGTCGAGATTCTGGTCGAGCAGGCGCAGACGCAGGCGCAGGCAGGCGTCGACATCGTCGCGCCGTCCGACATGATGGACGGCCGGATCGGCGCGATTCGCGAAATGCTTGAAAGCGAAGGCCACATTCACACGCGGATCATGGCTTATTCGGCGAAGTTCGCATCGGCGTTCTACGGCCCGTTCCGCGATGCCGTGGGCTCTGCGGCGAATCTCGGCAAGGGCAACAAGATGACGTATCAACTCGATCCCGCCAACTCGGACGAGGCGCTGCGCGAAGTGCGCGCCGACATCGAGGAAGGCGCGGACATGGTGATGGTCAAGCCGGGTATGCCGTATCTGGATATCGTGCGTCGCGTGAAGGACGAGTTCCGCTTCCCGACGTATGTGTACCAGGTCAGCGGGGAATACGCGATGCTCAAGGCCGCCGCGCAAAACGGCTGGCTCGATCACGACAAGGTGATGATGGAGTCGCTACTCGCGTTCAAGCGTGCAGGTGCGGATGGCGTGCTCACGTACTTCGCGCTGGACGCTGCGCGCTTGCTGCGGGCGCAGAAGTAAGGCTGCGGTTCTTGCCGCGTGCAGCTATGTCGCAGTGTCGCGGTAGGTAGTGGCTTAAAGCGGAGATTGCCTCGGGGCGGTCTCCGCTTTTTATTTTCAAGCCGATGCGGACGGTGGTGATGACGCGTGCGCGACGTTTGACGCTCATCAGGTCTGAGGTGCCGTCATCGCCCGGTCGAGACTTCTCAGGAATTTATCCGCCGATTCATATCCCACGACCCGCAGCACCTCTTTTCCGCCGCGGTCGAAAAAGATGATTCCCGGCGGCCCAAACAGGTTGAAGCGTTTGAGCAAAACCTGATCGTCTGCGTTGTTCGCCGTCACGTCCGCGCGCAGCAGGTTCATTTGCTTGAGCTTCGCCTGGACGCGCGGGTCGCTGAAGGTGAACTTCTCCATTTCTTTGCAGCTGACGCACCAGTCTGCGTAAAAATCGAGCATGGCAGGCTGTGCAGCCGTTTTGACGGCTTCGTCGAGCTGACCTGAAGACCGCACTGTCGCGAAGGCCAGATCGCTCTGTTGGGCCTGTCCGGACGGCACATTCGACGTTCGGCTCGCGAGCACGGCGAGCGGCTTCAACGGATCCGTCGATCCTGCTGCCAGGCCGACGAGCAATGTGGCGGCCCAGATCGCCAATGCTGCGCCGATGCCGCGCCCAAGACCGCGCCAGATCGAGCCTGTGCCAGCATGCGGAGAAAATAGCCCCAGGCCGGCGGCCGCGACCAGCAGCCATAATGCGGCCAACAGCATTTGTGCAATCGGACCCAAAACCGGCCACACGATCCAAAGCGCAGCCGCGAGCAGCACGATGCCGAAGAAAACCTTGACGCTGTCCATCCAGGCACCCGCGCGCGGCAGCAGCGTACCGGCACCCAGCCCGATGATGAGCAGCGGTACGCCAAGCCCGATACCCATCGAAAATAGTGCCGCACCGCCCAGCACGGCGTTGCCGGTATGCGCGATGAACGCCAATACCGCGAACAGCGGTGCCGTCATGCACGCACCGACTACCAGCGCAGAAAGCGCGCCCATCACCGCGACGGCCGCGAACTTGCCTCCGGAGCGATGCTCGGAAGCCTTTGAAACGCCGCTCTGCAAACGCTGAGGCAAGACGATATCGACGCCCGCGATCAGCGTGAGTGCAAAGAGGGACAGCAAAACGCCAAACGCGCCGAGCACCCACGGGTTCTGCAGCCAGGCGCCAAGGCTTTGCCCAACGAGCGCGGCCGCGATGCCGAGCACCGTGTACACGAGCGCCATCCCGATAACATAAGCCAGCGACAGCGCAAAACCGCGCGACCGCGTGACCCGGGGCCCCTCCCCGACGATGATTGCCGACAGAATCGGGATCATCGGATACGAACACGGGAGCAGGCTCAGCACGATCCCGGCGACGAAGTACAAGCCAACGATCGCAAAGAAGCCGCCGCCTTGCAGCAGCGATTGCGCATAGTCTGCGCTGGTCGCGCGCTCGTACCACGGGGTGCTGCCTTGCGTGTCTTGAGCCGGCTGCGTAGTCGTACTGCCCGCAACGGCCGCGTGCAACGCCGCTCCCGTCACGTGGTAGACGCGCTCCGTGGGCGGATAGCAGATGCCCGCGTCGGCGCAGCCTTGCGACGTAACTGCAAGATCGAACGGACCGCTCGCCTGCTTCACAGGTATCCGGACGGTCAGCTCGCCGCGATAGGTTTCAACGTTTTTCGCGAAGGTCTGATCGAACTTCACATGCCCGGCAGGCAATTGAGCGTCGCCGATCGTGGCCGTGCCGTTGCGCGTCGCAAAGGCAAATCGCTCCCGGTACATGTAGTAGCCGTCGGCGATCTTGTAGTGCACCAGCACTTCGCCCGGTTCCTCGGACGCGCTGAATCTGAAAGCGACCGCGGGATCGAGAAAGTCGTCCGCCGCACGAACCAGACTCGCCGTAGTCAGCGACAGCAGCAGTACGCCTGCAACAAAGGTGATGAAGCGCGCGACAGTCCGCCAGCGCCGGGACAAACCGTTAAACATGGATTGGGCGTTGCGTTTCGGCATTCACCCATTGGCCATACGCAGCCGATGCAGTGACTTGCCAGGAAAGGATTTCGGGGGTGTCGTACGGGTGCTGAGCCTGGATGAACTGTTCGAGTTCAAGCGTTCGGACGATGCTCGTCTTGAACAGCAACTGGATCTCTTCCGCCGATTCGATCTTGCCCTGCCAGTGGAAGCTCGACTGGACGCTGCCAAGTTGCGTCGCACACGCAGCGAGACGAGCCGAGAGCGCGTCCTGAGCCAATTTCTGCGCCGTTGAGAGGTCCGGCACGGTCGTCAATACCAAACTCACATTCACGTTCACCGACCGCTCCAGCGCTTTCCAAAACAGGGTGACGCTATCGTATCACCTTGTCCTGATAACTCGCTGGCGCTCGAATGGCATAGGAAAAACGCACGCCGAAAACAAAAAAGCCAGGCTCATGCCTGGCTTTTTTTTCGCTGTCAGAAGGCTTATTCAGCTTCTGCAACGTTTTCAACTTCTTCGACTTCCGGACGGTCGAGCAGTTCGACCAGTGCCATCGGTGCATTGTCGCCAACGCGGAAACCGAACTTCAGGATGCGCAAGTAGCCACCCGGACGGTTCGCGAAGCGCGGGCCCAGCACGTCGAACAGCTTCGTGACCGAGTCACGATCGCGCAGGCGGTTGAACGCCAGACGACGGTTTGCCAGCGACGGCTTCTTACCGAGCGTGATCAGCGGCTCGACGACTTTACGGAGTTCCTTCGCCTTCGGCAGCGTCGTCTTGATGACTTCGTGCTCGATCAACGAGTTGGACATGTTACGGAGCATTGCCAGACGGTGGCTGCTCGTGCGGTTCAGTTTCCGCAGACCATGACGGTGACGCATTTCAATTTCCTTGAATCAAAGTTTTGGTCCAGCTCTTCTATCGCTTTCCGTGTGTACAGCCTGGAAAGCACGGGCCGGTAGTGAAAAAGGCAAGACGCGGATTTTAAAGGAAAATCCGCGTCCTTACCAGTCGATACTACTGAGCTTACTTGTCGAGACCAGCCGGCGGCCAGTTTTCGAGCTTCATGCCGAGCGTCAGGCCACGCGAAGCGAGCACTTCCTTGATCTCGTTCAGCGACTTGCGACCCAGGTTCGGCGTCTTCAGCAGCTCGTTTTCCGTGCGTTGAATCAGATCGCCGATGTAGTAGATGTTCTCGGCCTTCAGGCAGTTCGCGGAACGAACCGTCAGTTCGAGATCATCGACCGGACGCAGCAGGATCGGATCGATCTGCGGAGCGCGCGACGGTGCTTCTGCTGCTGCTTCCGTGCCTTCCAGCGCTGCGAACACCGACAGCTGATCGACCAGAATACGCGCCGATTGACGGATCGCTTCTTCCGGCGAAATCACGCCGTTGGTTTCGATGTTCATCACGAGCTTGTCGAGGTCGGTACGCTGTTCGACACGCGCGCTCTCCACGGCATAGCTCACGCGGCGAACCGGCGAAAACGATGCGTCCAGCACGATACGACCGATGATCTTGGCCGACTCTTCGCCGTAACGACGCACGTTGCCCGGGACATAGCCACGGCCCTTTTCGACCTTGATCTGCACGTCGAGCTTACCGCCCTTCGACAGATGCGCGATCACGTGATCCGGATTGATCACTTCGCAGTCGTGCGCGAGCTCGATGTCGCCAGCTGTGACAACGCCTTCGCCTTCCTTGCGCAGCGTAACCGTCACTTCGTCACGGTTATGCAGCTTGAACACCACGCCCTTCAGGTTCAACAACAGGTTGACTACGTCCTCCTGCACACCATCGAGCGTCGAGTATTCGTGCACGACGCCTGCGATCGTCACTTCGGTCGGCGCGTAGCCCACCATCGACGACAGCAACACACGCCGAAGCGCGTTACCCAAGGTGTGGCCGTAACCGCGTTCAAACGGTTCCATGACCACTTTCGCGTGGCTTTCACCAAGCGATTCAACAGCGATGATCTTGGGCTTCAACAAACTGGTTTGCATAGGTTTTCCTTTTCAATACCCTCGGCTCGTTACACCGATAAGGCTGACCGGTAACAACCTGAAAATAAACAGCCGAGGCGCCCCCTTGCCTAACGCAATCAGGGAACCTCGGCCGTTAATCCGATTACCGCGAATACAATTCGACGATCAGGCTTTCGTTGATGTCGCCAGCGATGTCGCTGCGTTCCGGCATTGCCTTGAACGTGCCTTCGAACTTCTTCGAATCGACAGCAACCCACTGCGGCAGACCGCCTTGTTCGGCGAGCGACAGCGCTTCGAGAATACGCGCCTGCTTCTTCGCCTGTTCGCGCACTGCAACGACGTCACCAGCCTTGACTTGCAGCGACGGGATGTTCGCGACGACGCCGTTCACCGTGATCGACTTGTGGCTCACGAGCTGACGCGCTTCTGCGCGCGTCGAGCCGAAGCCCATGCGATACACGACGTTGTCCAGACGTGACTCGAGCAGCTTCAACAGGTTTTCACCCGTGTTGCCCTTGCGACGGTCGGCTTCAGCGAAGTAACGGCGGAACTGGCGCTCGAGCACGCCGTAGATGCGCTTCACTTTTTGCTTTTCGCGCAGCTGCGTGCCGTAATCGGACGTACGTGCGCCCGAGGTGCGGCCATGTTGACCCGGCTTGCTGTCAAGCTTGCACTTGTCAGCGAGCGAACGACGGGCGCTCTTCAGGAAGAGGTCGGTGCCTTCACGGCGAGACAGCTTGGCTTTAGGGCCGATATAACGTGCCACTTTGCATTCCTTCTGTGATTGATCACGTGAACTTTCATTCACGCTAGTCCGAACCCTTTGGGTCGAACGGTGGGCTTAGTCAATTCAATAACGCAAGCAGCCTGTTACCGCCGTTAGCGGCAACAGGCGCAAGCGGCGCGAGCGTCTTAGATACGACGACGCTTCGGCGGACGGCAGCCGTTGTGCGGAACCGGCGTCACGTCGGAGATCGCGGTGATCTTGATACCAAGACCATGCAGCGCGCGCACCGCGGACTCACGGCCAGGGCCAGGGCCCTTGATCCGCACTTCGAGGTTCTTCACGCCGTATTCCATCGCCACGCGACCAGCCGATTCAGCGGCAACCTGAGCTGCAAACGGGGTCGACTTACGCGAACCCTTGAAGCCCTGGCCACCCGACGTCGCCCAGGCCAATGCATTGCCTTGACGATCGGTGATCGTGATGATGGTGTTGTTGAACGACGCGTGAACGTGAACCACGCCCTCGGCGACGTTCTTCTTGACCTTCTTGCGAACGCGTTGCGCCGCGGAGTTGTTCGAAGCCTTAGCCATTACGTTTTCCTGTAACTGTCAGTCCCGCTTACTTCTTCAGCGATTGCGCTGCACGACGCGGACCCTTGCGCGTACGGGCATTCGTACGCGTGCGCTGACCACGCAGGGGCAGGCCCTTGCGATGACGCACGCCACGATAGCAGCCCAGATCCATCAGGCGCTTGATGTTCATCGTCGTTTCACGGCGCAGATCGCCTTCAACGATGAACTTGCCGACTTCTTCACGCAGCTTTTCGAGGTCTGCGTCGTTCAGGTCCTTGACCTTCTTCGAAAATGCCACACCAGCTGCGACGCAGATGTCGCGCGAGCGCGTGCGGCCGATACCGTAAATTGCCGTCAAGCCGATTTCGGTATGCTGGTGATTCGGGATGTTAACCCCTGCGATACGAGCCATTGTTTTTCCTCAAACAAAAAGCGCAAACAAAAGCGCGGCGTTCAGCCTTGACGCTGCTTGTGGCGCGGATCAGAGCTGCAAATCACGCGAACGACGCCCTTGCGCTTGATGATCTTGCAATTGCGGCAAATGCGCTTAACCGATGCCATCACTTTCATGATATTACCCTTTTTTCAAATCACTTCGCCCGGAACACGATCCGCGCACGCGACAGATCGTAAGGCGTCAATTCAACCGTAACCTTGTCGCCCGGAAGGATACGGATGTAGTGCATCCGCATCTTGCCGGATATGTGTCCCAATACGACATGGCCGTTTTCCAGCTTCACCCGAAAGGTAGCATTGGGGAGGTTTTCGATAACCTCGCCTTGCATCTGGATTACATCGTCTTTGGCCATAAGTCCTTTCAACGCATCGGGACGCCGCCGCCCTTGAAGTTAGCCTTCTTCAGCAGCGACTCATACTGTTGCGACATAACGTACGACTGCACCTGCGCCATGAAATCCATTGTGACGACGACAATGATCAGCAGCGACGTTCCACCAAAATAAAACGGCACATTCCAGCGCAGCACCAGAAACTCGGGCAGCAAGCAAACGAACACGATGTAGATCGCACCAGCCAGCGTAAGACGCGTCAGGATGCGGTCGATATAGCGTGCCGTCTGGTCACCCGGACGAATACCCGGGACGAATGCACCACTCTTCTTCAGGTTGTCGGCCGTCTCCCTGCTGTTGAACACCAGCGCGGTGTAGAAGAAGCAGAAGAATACGATCGCCAACGCATACAGCAACACGTACACCGGTTGACCGGGCTTGAGCGCTTCAGCCACGTTGTGCAGCGTGTCCGCGAACCAACCAGTCCGCGACCCCGAACTGAACCAGTTCAGGATAGTTGCCGGGAACAGGATGATCGACGATGCGAAGATCGGCGGAATCACACCCGACATGTTCAACTTCAGCGGCAGATGCGACGACTGTCCACCGTAAATCTTGTTGCCAACTTGCCGCTTCGCGTAGTTCACAAGAATCTTGCGCTGGCCGCGTTCGATGAACACCACCAGATACGTCACAGCTGCAATCAGCGCGACCACGATGATCGCCGAAATGATGCTCATCGAGCCAGTACGAACCAGTTCGAAGAGACCACCGATCGCATTCGGGAAACCCGCTGCGATACCGCCGAAAATAATGATCGAAATGCCGTTACCGAGACCACGTTCCGTGATTTGCTCACCGAGCCACATCAGGAACATCGTACCGGTCACGAGCGTCACAACCGTCGTCAGCCGGAAGACCATGCCAGGATCGATCACCAGTGCCGGCTGATTCTCCAGCGCAACAGCGATACCGAAAGCCTGGAACGTCGCCAGAACCACCGTAAAGACACGCGTGTACTGCGTAATCTTCCGTTGACCTGCCTGACCTTCCTTCTTCAACGCTTCGAGCTGCGGCGAGACGATCGCCAGCAACTGCATGATGATCGACGCCGAGATGTACGGCATGATCCCAAGCGCGAAAATCGTGAACCGCGAAAGTGCGCCACCCGAGAACATGTTGAACATGCCAAGGATGCCGCCCGACTGGCTCTGAAACAACTTTGCCAGCTGGTCCGGGTCGATACCCGGCACCGGAATATGCGCGCCAATACGGTAGACAACCAGCGCCAGCAGCAGGAACACTGCACGCCGACGCAGATCGCCAAACTTCGCCGCGCTTCGACCGGGTTTTGCGAGACTCGGGCTGTTAGCCAAGAACCTTCTCCGATGCAAATGCTAGTGACGGCAATCGACTTGCACGTTACTCGGCGAAAGAACCGCCAGCTGCTTCGATCGCAGCGCGCGCGCCCTTCGTCGCACCGAGTCCCTTCACAACGACCTTGCGCTTCAGCTCGCCCGTCGCAATGATCTTCGCGCTGGTCATCAGTTCGCCGATCAGACCGGCTTGCTTCAGTGCCAACAGATCGATCTCGTCGACCGGCAGCTTTTCCAGATCACCGAGACGCACTTCACCAACGAATTCCTTCGTCAGCGAGGTAAAGCCACGCTTCGGCAGACGGCGTTGCAGCGGCATCTGACCGCCTTCGAAGCCGACCTTGTGGAAGCCACCCGAACGCGATTTTTGACCCTTGTGACCACGGCCAGCGGTCTTGCCGAGGCCGGAGCCGATGCCGCGACCAACGCGACGCTTTGCGTGCTTCGCGCCTTCAGCCGGCTTCAGGTTATTCAATTCCATTATCAACTCCTTGAGTGCCCGAACGGCCGCTTAGCCGATGACCTTAACGAGGTACGAGACCTTGTTGATCATGCCGCGCACAGCCGGCGTGTCCTGCAGCTCGCTAACCGAGTTCAGACGACGCAGGCCAAGACCGCGCACCGTGGCGCGGTGCGATTCGCGGGTCCCAATCAGGCTCTTGACGAGCTGAACCTTGACAGTTTTATCAGACATGGTGACCACCTTAGCCCAGAATGTCTTCGACGGACTTACCACGCTTCGCGGCGATGTCAGCCGGCGTCGACTGCTTGCGCAGACCATCCAGCGTCGCACGAACGAGGTTGTACGGGTTCGTCGAACCGTGGCTCTTGGCCACAACGTTTTGCACGCCCATCACGTCGAACACTGCACGCATCGGGCCACCAGCGATCACGCCGGTACCGTCCTTCGCCGGAGCGAGGAGGACCGTCGATGCGCCGTGCTTGCCGTGCACTTCGTGTTGCAGCGTACCGTTCTTGAGCGGCACCTTGAACATGTTGCGGCGGGCTTGTTCCATTGCCTTCTGAACAGCGACCGGAACTTCCTTGGCCTTGCCCTTGCCCATGCCGACGCGGCCATCACCGTCGCCAACCACGGTCAGTGCGGCGAAACCGAGAATACGGCCACCCTTCACGACCTTGGTCACGCGGTTGACCGAAATCATCTTTTCGCGGAGGCCGTCGTCGCGTTCGTCAGCCTGAACTTTCGCTTGCATCTTTGCCATGACGAATTCCTTCCTTAGAACTTGAGCCCGGCTTCGCGCGCCGCATCAGCCAGCGCTTTCACGCGGCCGTGGTAGCGGAAACCCGAGCGGTCGAAGGCGACGGATTCGATGCCGGCAGCCTTAGCCTTTTCTGCGATGCGCTTGCCGATCAGGGTCGCAGCGGCAACATTGCCACCCTTGCCCGACTGGTCGGCCAGTTGCGCACGCACTTCGGCTTCGAGCGTCGACGCGCTGGCGAGCACCTTGGTGCCGCACGGCGAGAACACTTGCGCATAGATGTGCGTGTTCGTGCGATGCACGGCCAGACGCGCGACTTGCAGCTCAGCGATCTTGATACGCGTCTGACGAGCGCGGCGCAGGCGTGATTGAGTCTTATCCATGATTGCGCACCCTTACTTCTTCTTCGTTTCTTTGAGGATCACAACCTCGTTGGCATAGCGCACGCCCTTGCCCTTATAGGGCTCCGGCGGACGATAGCCGCGCACTTCTGCAGCGACCTGGCCAACTTGTTGCTTGTTGATCCCCTTGATCACGATTTCGGTTTGCGACGGGGTTTCGGCCTTGACGCCTTCCGGCATCTGGTGCACCACCGGGTGCGAGAAACCCAGCGACAGGTTCAGCTTGTCGCCTTGCGCTTGCGCACGATAACCAACGCCAACCAGCGTCAGCTTGCGCTCGAAACCCTTGGTCACGCCTTGCACCATGTTCGCGACCAGCGCGCGCATCGTGCCCGACATCGCATTTGCTTCGCGGCTTTCGTCAACCGGCTCGAACTTCAGCGTGCCGTTGTCGTTCACCACTTTCACCAGGCGGTTCGCGTTCTGCGAAATCGTACCCAGCGGGCCCTTGACGGTAATGCGCTCGTCGCTCAGGGCCACTTCTGCGCCTTGCAGCGCGATCGGGCTTTTACCTACTCGAGACATGTTTCTTCTCCCTTCGGTCTTAAGCGACGTAGCAGATGACTTCGCCGCCCACGCCAGTAGCGCGCGCCTTGCGGTCGGTCATCACACCCTTCGGCGTCGAAACGATCGCAACGCCCAGGCCATTCATCACCTGAGGAATGTCGTTGCGGCCGCGGTACACACGCAGACCAGGCTTCGAGACGCGTTCGAGACGCTCGATAACCGGACGGCCAGCGTAGTACTTCAACGCGATGTTCAATTCCGACTTCGCACCTTCAGCCTTCACTGCGAAATCGTCGATATAGCCTTCATCCTTCAGGACTTGCGCGATCGCAACCTTGACTTTCGACGAGGGCATCGTCACCGAAACCTTCTCAACCATCTGCGCGTTGCGGATGCGAGTCAGCATATCGGCGATAGGATCACTCATGCTCATTTACGTTTCTCCTATTACCAGCTCGCCTTGGTCAGGCCAGGGATCTCGCCGCGGAACGCGATTTCGCGAATCTTGTTACGCGCCAGCCCGAATTTACGGAACGTGCCACGCGGACGACCAGTGATAGCGCAACGGTTGCGCTTGCGGGTCGGGTTCGAATTGCGCGGCAGTTGCTGCAGTTCGAGGCGAGCTGCATAACGCTCTTCTTCCGACTTGCTTTGGTCGTTGATGACAGCCTTCAGCTCAGCACGCTTCGGTGCGAACTTTGCAGCCAGGCGCGCACGCTTCTTTTCACGTTCGATCAGTGCCAGTTTAGCCACGGTAACCTCAGTTTCTGAACGGGAACTTGAAGCTGGCGAGCAGTGCCTTTGCTTCGTCGTCAGTCTTCGCAGTCGTCGTGATGCTGATGTTCAGCCCACGCAGCGCGTCGATTTTGTCGTAGTCGATTTCGGGGAAAATGATCTGCTCTTTCACACCGATGTTGTAGTTGCCACGACCGTCGAATGCACGGCCCGACACGCCACGGAAGTCACGCACACGCGGGAGCGCAACCGTCACGAAACGATCGAGAAATTCGTACATTGCCTGGCCACGCAGCGTGACCATCGCACCGATCGGGTAACCCTGACGGATCTTGAAGCCCGCGATTGCCTTGCGTGCCTTCGTGATGACCGGCTTCTGGCCCGCGATCTTCGTCAGATCGCCAACGGCGTTCTCGATGATCTTCTTGTCAGCGACGGCTTCGCCAAGACCCATGTTCAGGGTGATCTTGGTGATGCGCGGCACTTCCATCACGGACTTGTAACCGAACTTCTCGATCAGGCCGGGAACAACCTTCTCTTTATAAAATTCTTGCAAACGTGCCATTTTTTACTCCGCAGCGTCAGGCGCTCAGCACAGCACCGGTCGTCTTGAGGAAACGTACTTTCTTTTCCCCTTCGACCTTGATGCCGACACGCGACGGCTTGCCATTCGCGTCGACCAGCGCGACGTTCGAAATTTGCAACGGCATTGCCTTCGCTTCCACGCCGCCCGTCGTACCCTTCATCGGGTTCGGCTTCACATGCTTCTTGGCGATATTGAGGCCTTCGACAGTCACACGGTCATCAGCAACAGCCAGCACAACGCCACGCTTGCCCTTGTCTTTGCCGGTGATGACGATAACTTCGTCACCCTTGCGAATCTTGTTCATTTCGGCTCCTTACAGCACTTCCGGCGCGAGCGAAACGATCTTCATGAAACGTTCGCTGCGCAGCTCACGCGTAACCGGCCCGAAAATGCGGGTGCCGATCGGCTCAAGCTTGGTATTCAAAAGCACGGCTGCGTTACCGTCGAACTTGATCAGCGAGCCGTCTTGACGACGCACACCCTTGGCGGTGCGAACCACCACGGCGTTGTAGATTTCGCCTTTCTTCACGCGCCCGCGCGGCGTTGCCTCTTTGACGCTCACCTTGATGATGTCGCCAATGTTGGCATAACGACGCTTCGAGCCGCCGAGCACCTTGATGCACATGACTTCACGCGCACCCGTGTTGTCGGCCACTTCGAGCCGAGTTTCGGTCTGGATCATGGTTTATCTTTCCCAACTTAATCCGGTTGCACCACCATGATGCACTCGGTCAGTCTTGGTCCCGTCAGCCAACGGCTGCTTGGGTATGAACAGCAGCGACGGCAAACGAAACCCGCCATCGCAATCCGGTGATTCTGTCGACATGGACTGGCGCCCAAGTCGCTTCCCCCACCTACGACTTCGCCCGCGATGGGGCTCCCACAAAGAGGGAAGACCGAGATTATAACAAATAACCTCGGTCTTGCAAGCGAAATCTACTGCGATTTCAACTACTTCTTACAGCTCAGCCGCTTTAGATGATTCGAGCAGCTTCGATCAGACGCGACACCGCCCAAGCCTTCGTCTTCGACACCGGACGAGTTTCCTGGATTTCAACGAGGTCACCCTCGTTATAGGTGTTCGCTTCGTCGTGAGCGTGGTACTTCTTCGAACGTACGACGTACTTGCCGTAGATCGGGTGCTTCACGCGGTGCTCGACCAGCACGGTAACCGTCTTGTCCATCTTGTTGCTGACGACCTTGCCGACCAGCGTCCGCTTGAGCGAGGTTTTTACGCTATCGTTCATTTCTGGTTCGCCTTCTCAGTCAGGACGGTCCGCACACGTGCGATGTCGCGACGAACCTTCTTCAGCTGGCTCGTGTTCGTGAGCTGCTGGGTCGCGAGTTGCATGCGCAGGCCGAATTGCGCCTTCAACAGGTCCGACAGCTCCTTGTTGAGCGCGGCCTGATCTTTCTGGTGAAGTTCGGATGCCTTCATCATTCACTCCTTAGGCGCCGAGCTGGCGAACCATGAACGTCGTCTTGAGCGGCAGCTTGGCTGCAGCCAGACGGAACGCTTCACGTGCCAGTTCTTCGGTCACACCATCCATTTCGTACAGCATCTTGCCCGGCTGAATCTCGGCGACGTAGTACTCAGGGTTACCCTTACCGTTACCCATACGCACTTCCGCCGGCTTTTGCGAGATCGGCTTGTCCGGGAAAATGCGGATCCAGATGCGGCCGCCGCGCTTGATGTGACGCGTCATTGCACGACGCGCTGCTTCAATCTGACGCGCGGTCAGGCGGCCGCGACCGATAGCCTTCAGACCGTACTCACCGAACGACACCGCGTTACCACGCGTTGCGACGCCCGTGTTACGACCCTTCTGCTCTTTGCGATACTTCCTGCGTTTCGGTTGCAGCATCGTTATTCTCCAGTCTTACCGTCGCCGGCACCGCCACGGCGCGGAGCACCACGGCGAGCACCTGCCGGTGCACCTTCACCATCGCGACGCGGGCGGCGATCGCCCGGACGTGCGTTGCGGCGCGGACGCTTTTCTTCGGCAACTTCTTCAACCACCGGAGCGTCGTTGCGGCCGAGCGTGTCGCCCTTGTAGACCCACACCTTCACGCCGATGATGCCGTACGTCGTCTTCGCTTCCGAAGTTGCGTAGTCGATGTCAGCACGCAGCGTGTGGAGGGGCACGCGACCTTCGCGATACCACTCGGTGCGCGCGATTTCGATACCGTTCAGACGGCCCGCGCTCATGATCTTGATGCCTTGAGCACCCAGACGCATCGCGTTTTGCATCGCACGCTTCATCGCACGGCGGAACATGATCCGGCGCTCGAGTTGCTGCGTGATCGAATCAGCGATCAGCTGCGCATCCGTTTCCGGCTTGCGGATTTCTTCGATGTTGACGTGAACCGGAACGCCCATGCGCTTTTGCAGCTCGGACTTCAGCAGTTCAATGTCTTCACCCTTCTTGCCGATCACCACACCCGGACGCGAGCTGAAAATCGTGATGCGCGCGTTCTTTGCAGGACGCTCGATCACAACGCGGCCGACGGACGCGTTCTTCAGCTTCTTCTTCAGGTATTCACGAACACCGATGTCTTCCTGCAACATCGCCGCGAAATTGTTGTTGTTCGCGTACCAACGCGAAGCCCAATTGCGGCTGACGGCCAAACGGAAGCCAGTCGGATGAATTTTCTGTCCCATCGTATGGCTCCTTAATTCCCGACCGTCACAGTGATGTGACAGGATTGCTTCTCGATGCGGTTACCGCGACCCTTTGCGCG